>Ga0302248_1000508_pt1 | contig 37275 bp, 45 predicted proteins | sample AAG_UR_Leu_MG_FD_193528 | JGI IMG/M metagenome (GOLD analysis project Ga0302248, IMG submission 193528) | Enriched activated sludge microbial communities from anaerobic digester in WTTP, New Holstein, Wisconsin, United States - AAG_UR_Leu | ecosystem: Engineered > Bioreactor > Anaerobic >...
TCCGAGAATCAAATAGAGTTACATGTTTTCTGTTGGATTGGCCCAATAGTCGTGCTGGGGATCATGGCTTCTATTCCGGTCTTGTTCTTATTGGGCCGCAAGTTGTTTGCAGCCCCAGTTTAGTCGATTTTCAAAGAACCTGCCGCCGGCAGTCGCTACCCCTGACCGACTGCCGCACTTTACTCAATTTTGAAACATCAGCCAAGATGAGTCCGTCATACGGTTACGAGGTTGCCCCATGAACGACCTAACCAGTCGCTCAAGCCAATCACCGCTACGCGGCTCCGGCTTAGCTTTTCGTTATGCAAAAAAATCCCTTGCATATACAAAATAACGTACGTTACAATGTACAATATTAAGAGATATTGTGAGGTGCGAAATGCAACGATTAAAAATTGATCAAGATATCAAGCCATTATCTGAGGTAAGGATAGGCATCGCCAATTATATCAAGCAGGTTCGTGATACCAAAAGGCCGGTGATAATTACACAGCATGGGAAAAGTGTTGCCGTTCTATTAGATGCCTCCGAATATGAAAACATGCAGGAGAAGCTTGAGCTTTTGACTGATGTCCAGACATCTCTTAGTCAGCTCGCAACGGGGCAAGGAATTCCGAATGGAGAGGCCAAAAAGCTGATTTTAAGAAGAGTCCAAAAATGAAAATTATTTGGTCTCCTCTGGCTATTGATAGAGCTTCGGAAATCGCTGAATATATTGCACGAGACAAACCAATTGCGGCGGAGAAATGGATTACCTCTGTATTTTCAAAAGTGGAGCAGTTGGCATCCTCACCCGAAATCGGCAGGGTTGTTCCTGAAATTGGAAATGACCAATTTAGAGAGCTGATTTACGGAAATTATCGCATCGTTTATTGTATTGAAAAAACACAGGTATCAATTCTCACAATCCGGCATGGTAAACAGATATTGCCAATAGAAGAAATCTTAGCATAACCTCACACTCCAGCCGACCGCGAACATCCGCGTCGGCTGAGTTCGCCGTTGGACGTAAATAAACGAGAATCTGGGAAAGATGATTTTTTGGCTTGACAAGATATATACCAAGGCATATATCAAGCATGGAGGTGTAACATGCAAACAGCTAAATTATTTCAGAATGGACGCAGTCAAGCGGTTCGTCTGCCCAAAGAATACAATTTTGAAGGGACAGAGGTGCTAATTCAAAAGATTGGCGATTCTGTCATTCTCTTTCCTAAAAATCATGTATGGGAAACATTTCTCCATGGCCTACATGGGTTTACCGATGATTTCATGGAAAACGGAAGAGAACAACAGCAAATGCAGGAGAGAAAGGGTCTGTAAATGTATTTGCTTGACACGAACATCTGTATTTTTATCAAGAACAGAAAGCCTCTGTATGTCCTGGAAAAATTGCGCAGTGTACTCGAACAAACCGTTTATTTATCCAGCATCACGGTCGCCGAATTGCAATATGGCGTTTACAACAGTCAAAACATTGAAAAAAACAGAATATCCTTAACTGAATTTCTGGCTCCATTTGAAATTATTGATTTTGGTAATACCGACGCTGAACACTTTGGAATTATAAGATCACAGCTAAAAAAAGAAGGAAATCTTATCGGCCCTTACGACATGCTCATCGCAGCTCAGGCAGTTGCGCGCAATCTCATCCTTGTTACCAATAATACAAACGAATTTATAAGAATTAAAAACCTGAAACTCGAAGATTGGAAAGGATAGCGTCCAAAAGAATTATCAGCGCGAGACCTGCAACAATTTCAGAAAGGAAAAGACATGAAAACTAAGGCAACAGATGAATTGCGCCCTGAATATGAGTTCGATTATTCAAAGGTTGTTCGGGGTAAATACTTTAAAAGGCTGATCGAGGAAGGCGCTAATGTAGCAGTGCTCGAACCGGAAGTAGCCAAAGTGTTCACAAGTTCGACGGCAGTCAATGAGGCATTGAAATCGCTGCTCGAAATTACAAAGGCAACACAGCGCCTAACCAGCCACTCAACCGGACGCGCGAAAAAGCTGCACGCCGGTTAGCTCTGCGTTAGCAAAAAAAGTACTTGACCAATAAAGAATTAAGGTCTAAAATAAGACCATAAATTATCACTAAATTAAATTCAATTATGGTGAACATATGAAAACTGTTTTAGCAAGTTGCTCGGCAAGCGTATCGGAATTAAAAAAGAATCCCAGTGCCCTTATTGACCAGGCAGAGGGCGAACCTATAGCCATTCTCAATCATAACAAACCGACGGCATATCTCGTTCCGGCCGAAACTTATGAGCAACTTATGGAAAAACTCGAGGATTATAATCTGGGGCTGATGGTTAAAGAAAGACAAAGTGAAAAAAATTCTGCCATTGAAGTGAATATTGATGAGTTATAAATACAAGCTCAAATTTATTCCCACGGCCCTCAAGGAATGGGAAAAACTTGATGGCTCCATTCAGTCACAATTTAAGAAAAAATTTAAAGAACGTCTCCAAGAGCCACATATCAAAGCGAGCCGGCTTTCAGGCTTTGAAAACCATTATAAAATAAAATTAAGAGCAAGCGGATATCGCCTTGTTTATGAGGTAATCGACCAAGAAATATGTGTTATGGTTATTGCGGTCGGTAAAAGAGACAAAAGCGAAGTTTACAGGCAAGCTCAACAAAGTACCAAAAAACAATAAAAAATTGCTAACGAAACAATCCACCCGATCGCTGCGCTCCGGGTGATTTCTGCGTTGGCCTCAAAATTGTTCTTGAAATTTGCACCCGTAATGGATATACACAGGCTATACACAAATGATACACGTGGAGGTGCATCGTGCTTGCAAAAATTCAAAGATGGGGAAATAGTCAGGGGCTTCGCATTCCCAAGAACCTGCTCTTAGATGCGCAACTCGATATCGGTGATGAAGTAGATATTACTGTCAAAAAAGGCATTATGATCGTGGCACCAGCCAAAAGGATACGCGGCCGCCACAGCCTTAAAGATCTCGTTGCCCATATTCCCGAAAGCTACCAACCCGGTGAGGTTGATTGGGGTGAGCCAGTTGGCAAGGAGGCCTGGTAAATGGCGGCTTATATCCCGAAACAGGGGGACATCATCACGATCACGTTTGATCCGCAATCCGGACATGAACAGAAAGGTCGGCACCCTGCTTATGTTGTCAGCAAAGAGCTGTTCAATCGAAGTACCGGTTTGGCTATTGTATGCCCAATAACAAACACAGATCGTGCATTCCCCTTTCACGTACCTGTCCCAAAAAACAGCAACCTGACGGGTTTCATTATGGTTGAGCAGGTAAAATCTGTCGATTTCCATTCCCGTCAAGCTAAGCGTATTGAAAGAGGCAACGATGAGTTGCTTTCAAATGTGCTTTCCATATTAGATGCGTGTATCTACTGACCGGCCAACTTGACACTGCACAGGTCGCCAAACTGCCGACGCCTGTGAGTTCCCCGTTATGCGAAATAATCATGATCAGGAATATGTCGGGTAAAGGACAGTACTTATGATTGATTCAGGACTTAATGGAAAAACGGTAATCGTGACCGGCGCCAATCATGGGCTTGGTGCTGCTATAGCCATTGCCTTTGCCCGGGAAGGGGCCAGGGTCTTAATTACCTTTTTGGCCATCTCGTTTTTGAAGATGGCCTTAAAGATTTGTGAAAGGGCTCTGACGGGAAGATAGAAGTTATTGCGGGAGGCCAGCCACATCTTTCGGTCCGGTGATAGGCCTCCGGCGGGGACAATGAGATGCAGATGGGGATGGTATTGCATCTGCCTTCCCCAGGTGATGCCGGCGGCGCGTTTTGCATTTCTCAGTGCGCCCTGAACGCCTTCGATGGACATGGGAACGGTAGAGCGAGGCCCCTCCTGCCCGCCCCTGCCGACGGCAGGGAAGAGGAGTTTCGGATTGCGGTGCATGAGCCAATAACGGCGGAGCAGGGCGTAGGTTGATTCGGGCAGGGGGACATAACGATCCTTGGCCCCCTTGCCGCGATGGATGTGGATCATCTTTCATTTGCCGTCGATATCGGAGACTTCCAGGAAAAGACCTTCCTGGAGACGGAGGCCGCAGGAATAGACGGTCATCAGGTAGGCATAATTGTGAAAAGGTCGCACCAGAGATAAAATCGTTTTGATTTCCTCTCTGGAGAGCACAGCCGGCAGCCGTCGCTCCCGACGCGCCTGGGCAATGGCAAGCAGATGCCAGTCCTTCTTGAGGACGTGCATGAAGAAGAACTTGACGCCGGAATAGCAGATGCGCATGGTTGCGGGACTCCAACCGGTGACGTTTTGCCGGTGGATGAAGTAGTCGAGCAGTTCGTCTTCCGTGATGAGATCGGGGCTTTTGTCGTAATGATCGACCAATAGCCGCATGGAACGCAGATAAGCTTCTCTGGTCCGTTCCCCCATACCGCTGACTTGCATGGATTTGTCCATTTTTGAATGCCATTTGCTTTCGTACCACCAGTTCTTTTGCATAACGCTCTCCTTTTCAATGTGGGTTGATGGAATCGGAAGCCGGTCGCTTCCCAAGAGCGTGTATAGCAAAAGGAGGCTATCTACTGTCAGCAGGGGCGCTTAATAAATTGTACTGGTTGTGATAAATAGAAAATATTAAAAGGAATCTGCCGCAGAGCGGCTTACTTGAACAAGGCGCTCAAGCCGATCACCGCTACGCGGCTCCGGCTTAGCTTTTCGTTCGGCATGTGAAGTGAACAAGATGAATCCAAATGCAATCCGGGAGAAATTTGGAGACGACTATATAGCAGACGACCGCACATTCATGATGGGCATCGATCAACGATTCACTGCAAATATGGCAGAGCGGTTCCGTGGGCGGAGAGTTCTTGAGACATGTACTGGTGCTGGTTTCACAACCATCGCTTTGGCTCGAGTAGCATCTCAGGTAATAACAGTGGAGATTGATCGGTACCGCCAAACCCAGGCAAAGAAGAACCTAAAGAAGGCTGGCCTATTGGGCTCCGTGACATTTGTTTCCGGCAGTATACTCGACCAAAGCCTCTTGGCAGGACTTCCGCCCTTTGATGCTGCATTCCTGGATCCGGACTGGGCCATAACTGGCCCTGATCACGTATACCGTTTCCTTCACTCCAACACTCAACCACCAGCGGACACTCTTCTCAAAACAATTCTTGAGCTAACTGAAAATGTTGCCATCGTGCTACCACCGCTTCTGAATACAGGGGAATTTGCAGGGCTTCCTCCAAATGAATGCCAGATGCTATATCTGGGGGAGAGTCATGAACTGTATTGCCTTTATTTTGGAGACTTGGCTGCTGGCTTTGGTGATACGGCTTTCCGCGTATCGGTGTGACACGAGTATTACCGAACCCGCTGCTGTAGTGGACGGCAAAGAAACATGCCGCCACTGAGCAGCCCCGTTCGATATTGAATATACAAATCGGATAAGGTATAAAGACCATATGAATAAGCACAAGATTTTTATAGCGGATTCTCGTTCCATGCAGGAAGTGCAGGATCAGTCCGGCCATCTGATTATCACGTCGCCGCCATACTGGCAACTCAAGGACTACGACAGTGTTCAACAGATTGGTTTTCATGATACCTATGAAGAATACATCAACAATCTTAACCTTGTATGGAAAGAATGCCACCGTGTCCTCCATAGTGGTTGCCGCCTGTGCGTCAATATCGGAGACCAGTTCGCCAGGTCTGTTTATTATGGCCGCTATAAAGTAATTCCCATCAGAACTGAAATTATTAAGTTCTGTGAATCCATCGGTTTCGATTATATGGGGGCCATTATCTGGCAGAAGGTGACGACCTGTAACACGACGGGCGGCGCCACGATTATGGGGTCGTACCCTTATCCACGAAATGGAATTATCAAAATTGATTACGAATTTATCCTACTCTTTAAAAAACCCGGGATTCCCCCGTTGGTCAACAAGGCGGTAAAAGAGCAGTCAAAGTTGTCTGTAGAAGAATGGAACGAATACTTTGCCGGACACTGGAATTTCCCTGGAGAGAAACAGGATAAGCATCTGGCCATGTTTCCTGAAGAGCTTCCCAGGCGGCTAATCAGGATGTTCAGCTTTGTCGGGGAAACGGTTATTGACCCTTTCCTGGGAAGCGGCACAACCTCCTTGGCGGCAAAGCGTTTACAAAGGCACTCGATCGGATACGAGATTAATGAGTCATTCTTGCCGGTGATAAGAAAAAAAATCGGCGCGGAGCAGGCTGATATTTTCAGTCAGACCGATGTTGAAGAGGTAAAACCGGCGCGGGCACCCCTCGACTACCGGCAGGAAATAAAAAAACTTCCCTATATTTTTCACGATTCGGTCCGATTCGACAAGAAGATTGATCCCAGAAAGATGACCTTCGGATCAAAAATAGAAGCCAACGGAAACGATAAAGAACAGTATTTACACTTGAAACGCGTGATTGCCCCCAACATGATGGAACTCAATAACGACATGATCGTCAGGTTGATCGGCATCGGAACAAAGACAGGCAAGGAACCGGAAGCCATGAAGTGGCTTTGGGACAAGTTAAAGGGGCAGAGCGTTTACCTGAAATTCGACCAGGCAAAATACGATGAAAACAGCCGGCTTCTTTCTTATCTATATCTGAAAAATAACACCTTTATCAATCTTCATTTTCTTCGCTCAAATTTGGTCCAATTAGACGAGACCTTCCCATTCAGATATCATGAAAAGTTCAAAGCGATCCTGAAAGAGGAAATCCGACCATGAAAAAACTCAAGATGAAAAACGAGGAAATCACGCAGTTGCTTGACGCCGACGTGGTGACCTTTCCTAAATACGCCACCCAGCTTATTAATCTGGCAAATCAGAACGCCCAGGGAACAAGGCCGGAAGTTGTCGGTCAGATGAGTGAATTGATCCAGAAATTTAGGGGCAGGAAGCTGGATGAATGGGAAAAGTGGTATTTGAGCAGCCACCCCGAAGCGATCGAAAAAGCGAAAACCAAAATCATGCAGATGATCGAAAACTTCAAACAGGTCATTACCCAGATAGATGAAGAAATGATCAGGGCATGGGTCAAAGACTTGATCATCGTGAAAACCTTTGTCGGCCTGAAATTTCAGGAAGCGATTCTGAAACGCATCGCAACACATACGGGAAAATCGTACAGAGTATCCGTTCCTGAAGAAGAAGCAAAGGGGATCGACGGCTATATTGGCGACAATCCCATCAGCATCAAACCGCAGACGTATGAATCGAAGCAGATGCTGCCGGAAAGTATCGGGGTGCAAATCATTTACTATGACAAGGTAAAGGACGGGATAAACATCTTTTTTGACGAATTCTGATCTAATCGAACCCAGTAATGTCCGGTTAAGGACTTGCATGTAAGATCATGAATCATAAATGTTATCAGCATCACGGGGGCAAAAAAATTTTTGCAAATTTAAATAAAAACTCTTGACAAATCGGGCAGCTAGGGTTGCGGTTGTCCGTAAATACATGATATTACGAAGGAGACGAACGACCTTTTGTCAGTAAGATTCTTGCCCCCGGAGAGACAGGCGTAATGGATCGCTACTATCAGCGCCATAAGAGTTTTGACGACTGGCAAACAGAGGAGAAACCCTTTATCTGCCGCATTAAGGCTTCCACCAAAAGACACGAAATCAGAAAAAACGATGTTCAGTCGGGCGGTATTGTCCTTTACGATGCCGTAGTTCTCTTGGGAACCCCATACATCAACCAAACGGAAAGAGAAGTCCGTTTGGTCGGTTATCGTGTGGCAAACGTCGATTACTGGATCGCCACAGATCGCCATGATCTCTCCGCCGAGCAGATCACATTCGCCTATAAGCTGCGGTGGAACATAGAGATTTTCTTCGGTTGGTGGAAACGTCATCTGAAGGTTTACCACCTGATTTCGAAGTTTAATGTTTACAAAATGCAGTTTTCGGAGTGATACAGGAAGCCCTCGATGGGAAGAGCGGTTGCCTTGAGCGCCGTCAAGGAGATGATGACCCGATACGTGACGGGGGAAGCGGCCAAGATATTTGACCGGATAAGGACTCCCGGCGTTACCGTGAACGGGGATCTATGGCCCGTCAACTATGAGGGAAACCGGCGCCACATGCTTGCTTATCAGGCCATCGCCCTGAAGAAGGCGGGCCATTTCTTGATGCTGACTCGTCCCGACGATTTCAACCAGGCCCTGGAAAAGGCAATCCTGATGCTGCCGGGAAAATAGTGAGGTTGTCATAAGGGAAAATGAAACCATGACGGAAGGATACGTTCACGGGTACGACCCGCGGAAAAACATCCGCCTGCAGGATCAGGCCACGACCCTGGTCGAGCTGCTCCATGCCGATACGGCCTACCCGGCGGGGAGCCGAGTCCTGGAGGCCGGTTGCGGCGTCGGTGCCCAGACTGTGACCCTGGCGAAAAACAGCCCCGGAGCTGCGATTTTATCCATCGATATCTCGGAGACTTCCATCGCTCAGGCCGACCGGGAGATTACGGCGGCCGGACTGACCAACGTGCGGTTCCAGCGGGGGGATATTTTCCAGCTCCCCTTTGCCCCCCAATCGTTCGATCATGTCTTTGTCTGCTTTGTGCTGGAGCACTTGGCGGAGCCCATTGCGGCCTTGGGAAAGCTGAAAGCCCTGCTGCGGCCGGGCGGGACAATCACCGTCATCGAGGGCGACCACGGCTCCGCCTATTTCTATCCGGACAGCGCGGCGGCCCGGTCCGCGATCCTCTGCCAGGTACGATTGCAGGCCCGCGCGGGCGGGAACGCCCTTATCGGCAGATCGCTGTATCCACTGCTGGTCGAGGCGGGATACCGCGACGTCAGGGTATCCCCCCGCCTGGTGTATGTCGATGCGAGCAGACCGGAATTGGTCGAGGGATTTACGAAAAAGACCTTCACGGCCATGATTGAAGGGGTACGGCAAGCGGCGCTCGGGGCGGGGATCATCGATCCCGCCACGTTCGACAAGGGGATCGGGGACCTGTACCGAACGACCGAGGCGGACGGCACGTTTTGCTACACCTTCTTCAAGGCCCTGGGACGGAAGTAACGCCACCGGCTTTACAGGAGCGGGCGTCGGCAACCATCCGGCCTTATCTGACCGGCGGGGCCGTTTGATTTGTACCATGCAAAAACCGTCGATTCGGCTCAAGAATTTCTTTGGGCAGGGAATAAACGGCAAAGGAGCAGCAGGCTTTCGGTCCGCCACCGGAAAAGAGGTCCATTAAGCATATGAAGGCACATTATCTGCAGCACGTCCCGTTCGAAGGTCTCGGCAGCATCGAAACTTGGCTCCATGCCGCCGGGTACGCCATAACCTCCACCCCGCTTTTTGCCTCGGCGCCGTTGCCGGACCCGGATCTGATAGATTTCCTCATCGTTATGGGCGGACCCATGAGCGTAAATGACGAGGATGAATTCCCCTGGCTGATCCATGAGAAACGGTTTATCCTCGCCAGCATCGGAGCAGGGAAACCGGTATTGGGCGTCTGCCTGGGCGCGCAGCTCATCGCCTGCGCCCTGGGCACGCGGGTTTACAGGAATCCGGTGCAGGAGATCGGCTGGTTTCCGATCCGGGGGATTCCGTCCCCGGACCGGACAACCTTTGAATTCCCCCCGTCCGTGGAGGCGTTTCATTGGCACGGCGAAACCTTTGACCTGCCTGCCGGGGCCATCCGCCTTGCCGACAGCGACGGATGTGATAATCAAGCCTTCCAGTACGGGCGATCGGTCATGGGGTTACAGTTTCATCTGGAAAACACGCCGGATTCGGCGCGGGAATTGGTTGATAATTGCCGGGAGGAAATTGTCCCGGGCAAGTACATTCAAACCGAAGCGGAAATCCTCGGTGCCGCGCCCGAGAAATATCGTGTAATGAATGGCTTGATGGATAATATCCTCTCATTCCTTGGCGGGGCGAACCAGGGAGATCGGGCGGCGGCGGAGAGCCGCCGTCTATAAGGAGGGCATCTTGACAAAATACAGCCCCATATGTACGAATGGCAGCGGGGTAGCACAATGTTGACAAACCGGCGGATGATCTTCACCATCGCGGCGGTCCTGATTTTCATCGGCCTGCCCCTGGGCTCCCGGGCCTACGCCACCTCGTGCGAACAGGTCGCAGCCGCCGTCAACAAGCGGCTCACGGCACGGATCGATCAGCGGGAACTGACGGATGTCCTCCGCACCCTGAACCGGACGGACAACCGGCGGCTTCCGCCCAAGTTCGTGACCAAACGCGAGGCCCGGGAGCGGGGATGGAAGCCCGGGCGGGATCTGTGGTCCGTTCCAGGACTACGGGGCGCCAGCATCGGCGGCGACCATTTCCGGAACCGGGAGGACCGGCTCCCCGCGGGCAAGTGGCGGGAGGCGGACCTGGACTACCGGGGCGGCCGCCGGGGGGGTAAACGCCTCGTCTTTTCCGGGGACGGCAGGCGTTTTATCACGGTGGATCATTACCAGACCTTTATGGAGATACCACTATGCCAATGAGAGCATACACCTTAAATGGCGAGCATATACATTCCCTCGCCGATCTCTACGACCGGCTGGCGTCCGGGCTGTCCCTGCCGGAACATTTCGGCAGCAATCTCGACGCCTTGTGGGATGTTCTTTCCACCGACGTGGCGGGTCCGTTCGCGATCCGCTGGCAACATGCCGCCGCTTCCCGGAAGTCCATGGGCCGGGATTTTCGCCGGGCCGTGAAACTCCTCCAGGACCTGGAACGGGAGCGGGACGACTTCACCCTCATGATCGAGGATTGAAGAAGGGAGGAAAGATGCCCCCGGCGGCAACGATAACGCCCGAAACCGTCCTGCGTTACTACTTCCACGCCAAGGACGAAAACCGCCCCCATCTCCTGGATCAGGTCTTTACGCCCGACGCCCGGCTCGAGGTGGATAACCGTACCGGGGCCATCTCCTTCCCCGCGGTCACCGAGGGACGGGAGGCCATTGCCGATGTACTGGTCCGTCAATTTGCCCAAACATATGAAAACATTTACTCTTTTTATATGAGCCGCCCCACCGGGGCCGGCGCGGCGGCCCTTTCCTGCGACTGGCTCGTGGGCATGTCGGAAAAAGCGGGCCGGGGCGTCCGGGTAGGGTGCGGCCGCTACCACTGGTCCTTTCAGGCCGGGCCGCCGCCCCTGGCGAACCGCCTCGTGATCACCATCGCGGCGATGCAGGTCCTGCCGCCATCCCGGCTCAGCGTGGTGCTGGCCTGGCTCCGGGGCCTGGATTACCCCTGGACCACCGGGACGGCGGTGCGGGCCGCCGCTCCGGATCTTGCGCCCCTGGCCCCGGTGCTCCGGTATCTCGGGCGCGGCGTTGGCGTTTGAGAATATGGGAATGCCGGCATACCGCTTAAATCACCCTAACAGACAACGGAAAAGGGAGGCGGCAACTTATGGACAACCCATCGCGAAGACCGATCATCGGCGTCATGGGTCCCGGTGCGCCGGCAGCGCCGGAGCTGCCCGGCATGGCGGAGGAACTGGGCCGCCTTATCGCCCGGGCGGGCTGGATAACCCTGAGCGGCGGCCGCGACGCGGGGGTCATGGCGGCGGTTAACCGCGGGGCCAAAAGCGCCGGGGGGCTCACCGTGGGGATCCTTCCGGACCGGGAACGCCGCGGGATCTCCGTCCATGTGGACATCCCCATCATCACCGACATGGGCAGCGCCCGGAACAACATCAACGTCCTGTCCAGCGATGTGGTCATCGCCTGCGGCATGGGCCGCGGCACCGCCGCCGAGATCGCCCTGGCCCTGAAGGCCAAAAAGAAGGTCATTCTACTGGCCTGTCCCGCCGCCGCCCAAACCTTTTTTCGCGAACTCGGCGGGGCACACGTTTCCGTCGCCGGCACCCCCGAGGAGGCAGTGGCGATCTGCACGGTCGTGGTTAAAAGATTGTAATAACTTATATTTGCTTGCAGAGGCCGGGGGACGCGATGGCGACTGCACCCGGCAGGAGTAAAAGGACCTGCCCCTCCATTGGTGTTTACCCCCCCTCGGAGTTTCGTTCGCTTATGGAAAAGAAACGGATCCTCGTCAGTTGGAGCAGCGGCAAGGACAGCGCCTGGGTCCTGCACCTGCTGTGCCGGGACCCGAACGTGGAGGTAGCCGGGCTCCTGACGACGATAAACAGCGATCACGGCCGGGTTTTCATGCACAACACCCGCCGGGAGTTCCTGGCGCGGCAGGCCGCGGCGGCGGGGCTGCCCCTCCGGACGGTCGAGCTTCCCGACGTCTGTTCCAACGCAGAATATGAAGCCGCCCTAGGACGCTTTATAGCCACGGCCCGGGCGGAGGGGATCCGTGGAATCGCCTTTGGGGACATTTTCCTGGCGGACCTGCGGGCGTACCGGGAAAAGATGCTGGCGGGAACGGGGATGGAAGCCCTGTTCCCGCTCTGGGGCCGGTCCACGGCGGAGCTCGCGGAAGAGATGCTCACCGCCGGTTTGACAACCATCGTCAGCAGTGTCGATCTCCGGATACTGCCTGCCCCCTTTGCCGGCCGGCGGTGGTCCCGGGAACTCATCGCGGCTTTTCCTCCGGGCTGCGACCCTTGCGGTGAAAACGGGGAAATCCACACCGTGGTGGTGGGCGGGCCCATGTTTCGTATGCCGCTTACCGTCCGCGTCGGAGAGATTGTAGAGCGCAACGGCTTCGTCTATGCCGATATCATCCCCGTTGACGACACCCCGAGCAACTCGGGATAAAATAGCGTTCCATGCATCACTACAATTATTTGAACAAGGACGCCAGTTTATCCCGGACAGATGTCCCGGACGCCGGGGTACCATCCGGCGCCCCGTCGCCCTCCCGATAGGCGAAGTAGTCGCAGAAATTGCCCCGGTCCTTGTCAAGGACCCGCTCCGCCTGGGATTCCCGGCAGGAGTTGTAGGCCTGGGGATCGTAGAAGCGGCAATTGCGGCAGGCATGTAGGTCCCTCCCGCAGTGGGGGCAGAGTTCCCGCCTGCCGATCCGGCCGGTGAGCAAGATTTCGGTCCGGCAGTGGAAACAGAATCTCATCGCCATCTTTCCTTTCCCGGCCCCATCGCCCCCATATGTCAGGGGGCCTTGTAGGCCACGGCATCGATCTCGATCCGCGCCCCTCGGGGCAGGGCGGCGACCTGCACGGTGACCCGGGCCGGATAATCCCCGGGAAAGTAACCGCCGTAAACCTCGTTCACCGTCGAAAAGTCAGCCAGGTCGGCCAGGTAGATCGTCGTCTTGACCACATCGGTCCAGGAAAAATCCGCGGCGGCCAGAATCGTGGCGATATTCTCCATCACCTGGGCCGTCGCCGCCCGGATATCGCCCGCCACCAGTTCCCCCGTGGCGGCCCGGAGGGGGATTTGACCGGAGACGAACAGAAACGGTCCCGCCGCAACGGCCGGGGAATAGGGTCCGATCACCGGGGCGCCGGGAGGGGTAATGACTTGTTTTTTCATGGCAAACTCCTTATGGGCATAGATTCAAAGACCCGCCCGTTCCATCCAGAGGAGGAGCAGGACCAGGGCCAGGCATACCGGGAGGACGATGCACCAGGGATTCACCCTGGCAAGCTGGGGAAAGGTGAGGATTCCGAAATCGCCTCTTTTCAGAATCGTCCGCTCCAGGCGCGGGTAGAGAACGGCGAACAGGCCGGAACCTATGAGGATTCCCGGCAGCCCGCCCAGGAAGGCATCCAGGGCACCGGCGCCGATGGCGCCGGCCAGGGTGCCGGGACAATAGCCCAAAATCCCGAAACCTACCCCGAATATCAATCCGCCGATGGCCGCTCCGCCCCAGGAGCCTTCCTTAGGGTGATGGACCGCCAGTCCCAGGCCGCGGAGGAGATGAATCCCCACCATGCCCGTGACGACGGCGGTGATCATGACCTTGGCCACGGTGAAATCGGACAGGAGCAGTTGACCGATCAGGACGTCGTAACCGGTCAGCCCCCCCTTCTGGAGGAGGAATCCGAACAGCACCCCGGCCGCCAGGCCGCTGCCCCATTGCCGGATTTCGCGGCCGCGGAAAAAGGCGAACTCCATATTTCTCCTTATCCAGCCAGGAAGAGCAGGCGGGCGGTGACGATGCCGCCGAGGAAAAAACAGACCGCCGCCAGCCAACTGGTGACGCCAAGCTGCATGGTCCCGCTGATCCCGTGGCCGCTCGTGCAGCCCCCGGCCCAGCGGGCGCCCAGGCCCATGAGGACCCCCCCGGCCAGGGCCGCCGCCCACCGGAGGACAAAGCCGTCGCCGAACGAGGCCGCCCAGCGGTCCGGCACCGTTAGGAGGCGCCATGAACCGGAAAGGAACGCCGCGCCCAACGCCCCAAGAACTATCCCCAGGACAAACATCCACTCCCAGTCTATCTCCGGAACGAATTTCCGGTAATAGGGACGGGTCAGAACCGCCTCGCCCCGGAAGAGCCTTTCGATCATGCCGCTCGTCCGGGCAAAGGCCGTGGAGGCACCGATGAACCGATCGGACAGCAGCAGCGTCAGCCAGCTCAGCAATCCGATCCCGACGCCTACCGCGTAAGGCGACCACCTATCCGCGCCCAGCCAATCCATCATCCGCGCACCTTAAGTCCCGGAAATAATATTCACGGCCATTTTGATTTGACGGGTCATGAAAAAAATCTTGCTACCATCTCGATCAAGTTTGCCTAAAAGGACGGGCCGTGAGGCAGGGCGCAGACCGGGCAGGCGCCGCCGTCCGTGGCGGCATTGTACCCCGTCATCCCCCCGGCCAGGTTCATGACATCCCGGAAGCCCCGCTGTTTGAGGAGGCTCGCCGCCAGGCTGGCCCGCTGGCCCACATTGCAGACCATGACGCAAGGCGCGTCCGGGTCGAGTTCTCCATGGCGAAAGCGCAGGTCCGGGACGGGGATATGGATCACCCCCGGGATATGGCCCCCGGCGAATTCCCCGGCGGCCCGCACATCGACTACAACCGGGGCCACCGGGCCGCAGAGGCGCTCCGCCAGTTCCGGCGCCGCCAGTTGGGTAACATGCCCGGCGGGATAGCCGGCATTGGCCCAGGCAAACATCCCGCCGGCCAGTCGGCCGCCGATATGGTCCACGCCAACCCGACGGAGGAGGACGGCAGCCCTCTCCACCTGCGCCTCATCCTCCGTCACCAGGAGCACCTCGGCGCCGGGGGGAAGGACCCAACCGGCAAAAGTGCTGATATTGCTCGTTATATCTATATTGTATGCCCCGGGGACATGGCAGCCCCCGAAGGCCTCGTAGGCGCGGACATCGAGGATGATAGCCCCCTCCTTTCCGGAACGGGCGCGGAAGGCCTCGGGTGGAAGGGGTTCGATGCGGGGCAGTTGGGCGACAAGGGCCGGTCCCTGACGGTTAATGTCGCTGCACCGGGAAAAATGATCGGGGGCGGCGGGCATCGCCGTGGTCAACCGGCGGATGAATTCGTCCCGGTCGGCGATCCCGAGGGCATAGTTGTACCGCCGTTCGTAACCGATCGTCGAACTCCGTTTCGCCGAAATCTCCCGTCCGCAGAGCGAACCGGCCCCATGGGCCGGATAAACCTCACAAAAATCGGGAAGTTGCAGCAGCTTGCCGTGGAGACTGTCGTAAAGCTCCCCGGCCAGGTCCCGGGCCATGCCGGGGAAAAGATCCGGGCGGCCCACATCACCCACGAACAGGACATCGCCGGTGAAAACCGCCGCCGCATCCAAGCCCCGGGAGCGGTCGGCGGCCACATATACGACATGCTCCGGCGTATGCCCCGGCGTTTCCAGGACCCGGATCTCTATATTTTCGATGGCAAACACATCACCCTCCGCCACCTCCCGGTGGGGAAAGGCGCAACGGGCGGACCGGGGGGCGTAGATCTCCGCCCCGGTCCGGGCCGCCAATTCCAGATGTCCGGAGATGAAATCCGCGTGGAGATGGGTCTCCAGGATGTGGGTCAACCGGAGCCCCTGGCTCTCCATTGCCTCGAGATAGGCCCGGACATCCCGGCGGGGATCGATGACGGCACAGGTCTCCGACCCGCCCAGGAGGTAGGAACAATGGGCCAGACCGCCTATGAAGAACTGCCGGATCAGCATGGCGATTCCCTCCTCGAAACAACCGCCGCCGGCAACGCCGGGATGCTCCCGCTACGGCAGCTCAGCGATCCAGGATGCATCCTGGATCCAGCGCTGGGTAAGCATATTGATGATGCCTTCGTTTTTCATCATGTTCAGGAAATTTTCGATCCAGTTGAGAAGCAACGGATCGTCCACCCTGATCCCGACGCCGATGGGCTCCACGCTGAAGGGTTGGTTGCTCACGAAACCCTTGTCCTTGTAGCGGAAGGCCTCGACGACCACATAGGGGTAATCGGACATGAGGGCCTGGACGGATTTGGCCTTCAGCAGATCCAGGGCCTCGTCGTTGGATTTGACGATCACGAGCTTCGCCTTGGGAAGAAGCCTCCGGGCGATCTTTTCCGTCGTTGTCCCCCGGGGCACGGCAATGCTGAATTTGGGATTGTTCACATCCGCCGGGCCGTTGATGTTGAGGGCTATCTCCTTGGTGGTAAGGAGGGACTGGCCGGAAATGAAATAGGGCCCCACATAGGCGATGCGGAGATTGCGGTCCGGGGTGATGGTCATGCAGGAGAGGATCATATCGATGCGCTTTTTCTCCAGGGCGGGGATCAATTCGTCGAAGGGCATGACCTCGACCCGCAGTTTCGCACCCATGGCCGAGGCCATCGCCCCGGCGAGATCCATTTCGAGGCCCTGGACCTTGCCGTCTTTGGTCTTGAAAGACAGGGGCGGGTAACTGGCCGAAGTGCCGACTACTAATTCCTTTTTCTTCAGGATCCCGTCGATCGTCGGACCGGCGGCGGCCACGGCGGCAAAACAAAAGACAAGGGCAAAGATGACAAACAACCGGACGAACGTTCTTTTCATAACTTATCTCCTTCGGTGGTGATGGAATGGCGAAACGGTGTAATCTTAAACGAGGCCAAGCCGGGTGTCAATGCGAAATTGTCGGGATTCAAGACTTGTCAGCGCGGCGCAATCATTGTAAAAGGGGCGACGGTGGCGGCTTCGCCTCCGGAGCAAATAAATTAGCCGCGGCCGGCCTGGAGTGACAAGAAATTGATCTATTTGAAAAATATAGCCTTGGCCTTCGGGGACAAAACAATCTTTGCCGACCTTTCCTGGCATATCACGGAACGGAGCCGGATCGGCCTGGTGGGCGACAACGGCGCGGGAAAAACCACCTTGCTCCGGGCCATCCTGGGCGGGGTGGAACTGGACGGCGGGGCCATCGAGATCACCGACCGCCGGAACAGGTCCCTGGCCTATCTTCCCCAGGATCTCGAGGAGCTGCCCGACGTCCCCCTGATGGATTATCTCCGGGACCGGTGCGGCATCGCCGCCCTGGAAAAAACCCTCCGGGATTGCGAAGGGCAAATAGCCGCGGCGGTATGCTGCCTCCCCGGCGCCGCCGCCGGAGCGGCGGGAAAAACGGAAAGTCCGGAAGAAGACGAGACGGCCGCATCCTACCGGCGGTTGTTGAAGGATTACGAGACGGCCCTGGCCCTTTTCAACGCCCGGGACGGCTACACCTTCGAGGCCCGGGCCGGCCAGGTCCTCAAGGGGTTCGGGTTCAGGAATGCGGATTATCACCGGAACTGCGGGGAGTTCTCCGGGGGGTGGAAGATGCGGATCCTCCTGGCCGTGATCCTCCTTTCCCGGCCGGACATCATGCTTCTCGACGAACCGACCAATCATCTCGATACGGAGAGCATGGAGTGGCTGGAAAGCTATCTCAAGGATTATCCGGGGACCCTGATCACCGTCGCCCACGACCGCTTCTTCCTGGACAAAATGACGGCCACGATCGCCGAAATCGGCCGGGGCCGCCTGACCATCTACAAGGGAAACTATTCCTGGTATCTCCGGGAGAAGGAACGGCGCCTGGCGGTCCGGGAGAAGGAACGCCTCCTCCAGCACAGTGAGATCAAAAGGACCGAGGCGTTCATCGAGAGATTTCGTTACAAGGCCACCAAGGCCAAACAGGTCCAGAGCCGGCTGCGGATCCTGGAGAAATTCAGCCCCCTGGAGGCGGGAGAATCGGAGCAGGCCGTCCGGATCAAATTTCCGGCGGGGACGAAAAGCGGCAAAGAGGTTGTCGCCATCCGCAACCTGGGAAAGAAATACGGTGGCGTACCCGTCTTCAGCGAGGTCGGGTTCACCCTACACCGGGGCGAGCGGGTGGCCCTGGTGGGCGTGAACGGCGCCGGGAAATCGACCCTGTCGCGCCTCCTGGGCGGGGTGGAAGCCCCTTCCACCGGAGAGATCCGTTATGGGCTCAACGTGCAGATGGCCTTCTTCTCCCAGGAAAGCGCCGAGAACCTCCGCTACGACCGGACGGTATGGGAGGAGGCCCTGGACGTCCCCTCCTCCAGCCACGATCAGGAGCGGCGGAATCTCCTGGGGGCCTTTCTGTTTTCCGGTGACGACATCCACAAGCCCGTCTCTGTCCTCTCCGGCGGGGAGAAATCACGGCTGGCGCTCTTGAAGATCCTCCTGCGGAAGACCAATCTCCTCATCCTCGACGAGCCGACTAACCACCTGGATCTCAAGACCAAGGACATCTTCCAGAGTGCCCTGCTGGCCTATCCGGGGACCGTGGTCCTCGTCTCCCACGACCGTTATTTCCTCGACCGCCTGGTGAATCGCGTCTTCGAGATCCGGGACGGCGCGTGCCGCGAATATCTGGGCAACTACTCGGATTTTGTCGAGAAAAGGCAGTCGTTGCAGGCCCTGGCGGCGGCAGGGGCGGAGGGAAGAGATCGGGAGGGCGCTGCGATCCCGGGGCGGTCGCCGGAAGGTAGCAACGTGCCGGACGGGCGGGCGGGGGCGACGGGCGGAGACGTCCGGGGTAACGCGTCCGAAATATCGCCCGCAGGCGCCGCCGGCAAAGCGGTCCGGACCCGGGAGGAACGGCGCCGGGAGGCGGAGGAACGGAACAGCCTGTCCAGACAGCGCCGGGCGCTGCGGAAGGACATCCAGGCGGTCGAAGCGGACATCACCGACCGGGAGCAGCGCAAAGCCGCCGGCGAAGAGTTTCTCTGCCACCCCCTGAGCCATCGGGAACCGGAACGGATCAAACAGACGGTCCGGGACCTGAGGACATTGGAAAAGGAAATCGAGGCGCTCTACGACCGGTGGCACGAGCTGGCCGCAGCCCTGGAAGGCGCCTGAAAGTTTTCCTTAAATGTAGAGGATATGCCCGACAAACACCGGGCCGCGGGGTCCGGAGAACCTCACAACAAACATTTAGGAGGAGCCATTATGCCGGATCAGCATGTTCCCACCGTTGAAATGGAGATCACCCTGCCCGCGGCCCTGGCCGGGGAATTGGAGCGGGCGGCCGCGGCCGCGGGCCGCACCACCGCGGAAATAAGCCGGGCGGCCCTGGCGCATTATCTGGAGCCACGGCGGCGCTCAGGCGAAGAAGCGGTGAACGCCGTCTATCTCTCCGCACCGGTGACCGCCATGCTCAAGGGCTTTTACGAGGAAAACACCCTGCTGGGGGACTTGAAGCGCCACGGCGATTTCGGTCTGGGCACCTTCAACAACCTGGACGGCGAGATGGTGATGCTGGACGGGATCATCTACCGGCTCCGGGCCGACGGCAAGACCTATCCCGTGGTGGACGAGGTGCAAACCCCTTTTGCCTGCGTGACCTTCTACCGGCCCACGGTCAGCGAAGAGTTCGCGGGCGAGTTGGACTACCCGGCCTTCCAGACGCTTTTGGGGCGCCTGCTCCCCTCGGACAACATGCTCTACGCCATCCGCGTGGACGGTTTTTTCCAGGAGGTGCAGGTGTGGTCCGTCTCCCGGCAGGAGAACTATCAGCCCCTGAACGAAGAAGATCACAACCGGCCCGCCCTGAGCTTTGAAAACATCCACGGCGTCCTGGCGGGCTTTTATACGCCCAAGTTTATCCGCTCCCTGAACTTCCCCGGCTTTCACCTCCATTTTCTCACGGCGGATCGCCGCTATGGAGGGCACCTCCACGCCTGCCGGACGGGAAGGATCGAGATCGGCATCCAGTTCATCCAGCAACTGAAAATGGATCTGCCCATGACCATCGATTATCTCACCGCGCACCTGCCGCGGTGAAAACGGTCTTACGCGCCGTCGAGGCCTCCGCGCTCCCGTCTCCGGTACCAGGCCGCCGGATCCAGGAGATATTCCTCCGTATCCTTCAGGGATACGTAATGCTCGTGCTCGATGTTGGCCAAAAGCTCGAAGAAGGACTTTTCACGGGGATCCGTAACGCTGTCTCGCAACCGGGCGTAATAGGCCGCCCCCTGGCCTTCGAAATCGATGGCCGTTTCCAGGGCCTTGCGGTCATCGGCATCGCCGGCGGCCCCCTGTCCCGCCTCCCGGACCATCTTCTTCAGGATGTCCCGGACCTTCGTCTCCTTGACCTTCAGCGGCACCGTCTCGGGCCACTTGCCCTCTTTGTCCCATTTCTCATGGAGCTGCTGGAGGCGCTCGTAATGCTCCAGCTCCTCCGCGGCGATCTGCTGGAACATCGCCTTGCCGACGGGATTCTTGGTCCGCTCGGCGTTTTTCAGATAGAACTCGTGTTCCCGCAGCTCGTTGTTCAGGGCTACTTCCAGGGCATTCAAACGATCCTTCATAGTGATCTCCTTTCCTTACGCGTCCGTGGTTTGTACCGAATCGACTTCACATATTGAGACGCTTTGAAAAATGGCTTCGCCGCGGCTCAGAAATCTTTTTCGCCTCTGAATGGGTAACGTATAATCCTTATTCATTACCAAGCGTTAAGTTCAATCACGCAACGGCGAAAAACATTTGAATCGCCGCTTGCGAACCATTTTTCCGCAGTTATGCAAAGCTCTCATATTGATTATCCGGGAAGGTATCATTTTCGTCCCCGACCGGTCAAGACACTTCCACTGCTTCCAGCTCGGCGACATGATCGGCGATATTCTGGCAATGGTCGGAGATGCGCTCCAAGTGGATGAGCATCTCGACGAAAACCGGCCCGGCCTCGGCCTGGCAGAGCCGTTTGTGAAAGCGCACCAGATGGCGCTCCCGGGCCGCTTTTACGGCGGCATCGATTTCGTTTTCCCGCCGGGTGACGGCGGCGCTCCGGTCACCATCACCCTGGCGGATCAGCAGCACCGCGTCGGCGATATTCATCCCTACCAGCCTCTCGATCTCATCGAGTTCCTCCTCGGCAAACCGGGTAAACTCGATCCGCCGCCGCTGCTTTTCCCGAGACAGGGAAACGAGGTTGATCATGTGGTTGGCCATGCGCTCAATATCGTCGGCCATGGCCGTATAGGCAAAAAGCCGTTCCGACAGGGTTGGTGAAAGGTCGTGGCAAGAGATCTTCCTCAGGTAGGAAACGATCTCGGCGCGCAGGTGATTTATCACCATCTCCACATAAAGGACGTCCCGCCTCTGTCCCTCCCGATAGACGGTCCGCAGCGGCGTTGCCCGGCGGTACATCTCCTCCACGATAACGATCTGGCGCTCCAGCTCCCGGGATACGATTTCCAGGGCAGAGACGGGATCCGCCAGGGCGTCTTCCTTGAGAAACTCCGGCCACAGGGGGAGAGTCTTTTCCTCCCCGGGGAGCATACGGACCAGGAGGCGAGCCACCAAACTGAGCACGGGAAAGAAAAGGACGACGATGATCAAGTTGAACATGAGATGACCCAGGGCGATCTGCTGGGCGACGCTGGGCGACAGACTCCGCAGCAAAGCAAGAAACGGCGGCAGGGCGGCCATGCAGATCGCCGCCCCCGCCGCCTTGAAGAAGAAGTGGGAGAAGGCGGCCCGCTTGCCGCCGACGCCGGAGACCATACCGGCCAAAAGGGCGGTCACTGTGGTGCCAACATTGGCCCCGATGACCATGGGCAGGGCGTTGTCCAGGCTGACCAGATCCTGCTGGGCGAGAATGGCGAGGATGCCGATGGGGATCGCCGAGGCATGGATCAGGCCCGTGAACAGGGCCGAGAGGGTAAATCCCAGCAGGGGATGCTTGGCCTCCCGGAAAAAGCCGACGATCTCCGGATGCTGCTGCAGGGGGGCCGTCGCCGTCCCCACGACGCTCAGGCCGAAAAACAGGAGGCCGAAGTAGAAGATCGCCTCCCCCAGACTTTTGCGCCGCTCCTGGGCGGTAAACCAGATGATGCCGCCGACGATGACAAACAGCGGGGAGGCGTCGGTGATCTTCCAGACCACCAACTGGACGATGACCGTCGTCCCGAGATCGGCTCCCAGAACAATGGCCAGGGAGTGATAAAAGGTGATCAATCCGGCGCTGACCATCCCCACGGCAATGACGGTGGTGGCGGAGCTGCTCTGAAACAGGACCGTCGCCGCCACGCCGGTCAGAAGGCCGAAAAATGGACGCCGGACGGCGTATTTAATGTGGTCCCGGATCCGGGCGGTGAAGAGTAGCTGGATTCCCGCCCCGAGCTTCATCATGCCGAAGAGAAACAGGGTGATCCCGGCGCTGAGGAGAAGAAGCATTTTTATCATACTCTGCCTATTTATATCATCGAAGTCCTTAATGCAAGGCAGCCGTCATCACCGGGATGAGGGGAGCAGGCAATGGAACGGAATAAAGTCGGCGACATCTATCTCCTTTACTTTTCCCGCATACGCAAGTAAGATGCTCCAAGCGGGCATTGATCGATTGGCCCCGTAACCGCCCCGGAGAGCGGCTGATTGACTCTTATCGTCGGGGTCACTTCCGCGGGGCCGGAGGTGCCTGCCGCTCCCAATCCATTCCTTCCGGTCACGGAAACAGCTTCGCGGGATCGAGAACATGCTTGATAGCCTGGAAATCTCAAGGGTCCTATCCGCCGCGGCCATGGCCATGGCCGCCATGTCTTCCCTCCTGATCGGCACCTTTGTCGGCGTTTATGCCAAGCCCTCGCAAAAGATCGGCGCCATGGTCATGGCCTTCGGGACCGGAGCGCTGATTCAGGCCCTCGCCCTCCAGCTTGCCTTCGAAGGGGCGGAAAGGCTGATTCATCAGGCCCGGCTCAGTGGACTCCATAGCTGGCTTTGGGTGGCGGGAGGATTCATCGCCGGCGGCATCATCTATTATATTGGCAACCGCATCATCGATAATTACGGCGGGGCACTCCGTCACCCGGCCATGGCCAAGCTGTACCTGCTCAAGAAAAAGCGGGAGGAATCCTCGGCCATCCTGGAGAAACTGTCCCAGATCGACCTGGTCCGCCAACTGCCCCCGGAAGAGATGGAAGACGTCCTGCTCTGCGTACAGCCCTGCCGTTTTGCCGCCGGCGACATCATCTTCAATCAGGGAGACCGGGGAGATGCCCTGTATTTCATCGATGCGGGACAGGTGGATATAGGGGTGAGCAGCGATACGGAAAAGTCGAGAAAGATAGCCACTTTGACCACGGGACATTCCTTCGGGGAAATGGCGCTGCTAACCGGGGACCCCCGTTCCGCCACGGCGATGGCCGCCACGAGTGTGTCGCTGCTGAAAATCGACAAGATCCACTTTGACGAGCTCATCGACAAATCCCCCAATCTTCGGAGCGCCGTGGAACGCCTCAACTCCCAGCGGGTCGTGCAAAACGTCCAGGCGGCGGGATCGGCCATGGACGCCGCCCACTGGCAGCAGGTGGCGATCGCCAACATCCAGCGGTTAAGCAGAAACGAAGAAGTCTCCATGCTCAAGAAACAGGCCACGACCGGGGCACCGCTGGCCATCTTTCTCGGGGCCATGCTGGACGGCATCCCGGAATCCGTGGTCATCGGTTCGAGCTTCCTGTCCCTCGCCGATTATCAGTACACATTTCTGGCCGCCGTTTTTCTCTCCAATCTCCCCGAGGCAATGGCATCCTCCCTGGGGATGCGGGAGGCGGGCTTCAGCAAGAGACGAATTTTCCGTTTATGGGGCGGACTGATCGTCGCCGGCGCCTTTGCCGCAGCCTGCGGCAATATCTTCTTCTCCACGGCGCCACCCACCGTTCTGACCTTCATGGAGGCCATTGCCGGCGGCGGCATCCTGGCCATGGTCGCTTCCGTCATGATGCCCGAAGCTTACGAACACGGGGGTGCCGAAGTGGGACTTTCCACTATCGCCGGATTCCTGGCGGCCTTCCTCTTTTCCTTTCTGTAGCGGCAGCGGAAACGGCGCTACCGCCATGAACTTCTTCCCTTTACAATCCATATTTTTACTGCTAATGACCCGCATTCAAAACCCTGTTTATGGAGCGAAAATAATTTTGGATCACCCCAACATCCACCGCCTGACCTGGGAAGGCAAAGAGCTGGTACTTGTGGGCACGGCCCATGTCTCCCGGGAAAGCGCCGAGCTGGCCGAGGCCGTCATCGCCGCCGAATGCCCCGACGCGGTATGCGTGGAGCTCTGCAAGTCCCGCTACGAGGCCATCAAACAGCGCGAAAAATGGCAGGAAATGGATATTGTCAAGGTCATCCGTGAGAAACGGACATCGGTCCTCCTCTTCCAGTTGCTATTGGCCTCCTTTCAGAAAAAGATCGCCGAGAAGCTCGGCATCACCCCCGGCGAGGAGATGATCCGCGCCGTCGCCCGGGCGGAGGAGTTGGGGATCGCCGTCGTCCTCGCCGACCGGGAGATCCGCATCACCCTCCTGCGGGCCTGGCGGAAAATGGGTTTCTGGACCAAAATCCGGGTCCTGCCCGAGATGATCGTCTCATTGTTCTACACCGAGGACATCACCGCGGAAGAAGTGGAAAAGCTCAAGCAACAGGACGTCCTCGAAGTGGCCCTCCAGGCCTTCGGGGAAAAACTGCCGACCCTGAAGGCCACCCTCATCGATGAACGGGATGCCTACCTCTCCCATACCATCAGTCACGCGGACGGTCGGAAAGTCGTCGCCATCGTCGGCGCGGGACACATCCCGGGCATCAAGGTGAACCTGGGCCGGAGTGTCGATATGGAAGCCATCAACACCGTCCCGCCGCCGGGTATCTGGGCGCGGTACGCTGGATGGGGATTTTCCGCGGCGATTGTGGTTCTCTTTATCGCCGGATTTTTCTATTCCGGCGGCCGTACCAGCATGCACATGGTCGCCTCCTGGTCCGCCATCACCGCGGCCTGTGCCGGCCTGGGGGCCCTCATGATGCTCTCCCACCCCCTGACGATCCTTGCCGCCGCCCTTTCCGCGCCCATCGCCACCATCCACCCTCTGGTTGCAACCGGCTGGGTCGCCGGGCTGACCGAGGCGTCGTTGCGAAAACCCCAGGTCCGGGACTTTCTGGAGCTGAAGGACGACATCAGCTCAGTGCGGGGGTTTTTCCGCAACAAGATCACCAGGCTGCTGATCCTGGTGGCGTTTGTGAACCTGACCACTATGGCGGGAGTCCTGGTGGCGATTCCGGTAATCATGAAGCACTTCTTCGCCGGGGGCTGAGATGGAGCAGAAAAGAACATCCGGACTCTGCCCCAACTGCCGCAAGCTTATCAGTCTCGACGAGACGTCCTGTCCCTATTGCGGTCTCGCCAATCCCGGTTCGCGCCGGATGCGCTTTTTTTTGGCCCGCTGGGCGGGAGGTAACGGGGACCTCGTCAGGATCATTATTTACATCAACGTCGCCTTCTATTTCCTCTCCCTGCTCCTGAATCCCCGGGGAATGGGGATGACAATGAACCCCCTGATGCTCTTATCTCCTTCGGAAGGGAGCCTATTCCTCCTCGGGGCGACGGGAACCCTTCCCATCGGCCACTTTCACCGCTGGTGGACCCTGATCACCGCCTCCTTTCTTCACGGCGGGCTGCTCCATATCTTTTTCAACATGATGGCCCTGAATCAACTGGGGCCCTTCGTGGTGTCGGAATTCGGTGTGCACCGTTTCGCCGTCATATATATCGTGACGGGAATCGCCGGGTTTCTCCTGTCCTTTTTCGCCGGCATCCCCTTCACCATCGGCGCCTCGGCGAGCATCTGCGGCCTCATCGGGGCCATTCTCTACTTCGCCCGGAGCCGGGGCGGTTACTTCGGAGCGGCGATGTACCGCCAGGCCATGGGCTGGGTGGTGGGTCTGGTCCTTTTCGGGCTTCTCGTACCGGGGATCAACAACTGGGCCCATGGGGGCGGCCTGGCGGCCGGCGTAGCCGCCGCCTTCATCCTGGGCTATGAGGAGCGGCAACAGGAAGCGGCCGGGCATCGCGTCCTGGGCAAGGTCTGCATCTACGGCACCGCGATCCTACTGGTCTGGGCGGTCTTACAGGCGTTTTCCCAGCTTCTGCAGCATGCCGCCTTTTTACGCTGATTTTTCCGCCGCCCCTTAAGCACCGGATGCCGGATCAAGTCCGGCATGGGAAATCTATCTTGTCGAAGGTCCTATATTAATTGCGAGGAGGAAAACCGATGAAGAATAACTTTATTGCCGTATTATCGATCCTTGTCCTGACCGTGCTGGCCGGTTGCGAGGGCGGGCTGGTCCTCGGGGGAAAATCCGTAGCCGTGCAGGACGGGCAGGTAGTACAGTCCAGCGGTTACGTCGTTTCCTCCTATACCTGGCCGTTCGAAACGGTTTGCCTGGCCCTTGACAACACCCTCAAGGAGATGCAGGCGGTAGTCAACGAGAAGACCGTAAAGATCGGCAAGGCACGGGTGCTGGCGGTCATCCAGGGGGAAAAGGTGATCTTCGAGGTGGAATTCAAGGACAAGGACAAGACCGACGTGTCGATCCTCGTCGGCCTGGGGGGGAGCAATATCGCTTCCCGCCTCATCCACGACCGTCTGCGCCAGCAGTTGGAGAAAACCTCCTCCTGACGAGGGCGCGGGCTTCCGCGGGCGTGGCGATCTCGCCCCGGAGCTGGGCGTCTTCGATCATGGTGAGGATCTCCCGAAACACCGGACCGGGAGAAAAGCCCAGGGCCAGCAAATCGTCGCCCGTCAGGAGCCGGGAGGGATGCAGATCCTCCCCGGTCATCTCCCCGAGCCGTTCCCGGCAGAAGGCTTCATTGTCCAGGAGCCCGTGGCTCCCCAGGCAGTCGAGGCGATGGAGGACCAGGTGCAGGTGGAAGTCGGGCAGGCGCAGAAACTTCTTCAGGGTGTGGACCCGCATCTGGCGGACGTGCATGAACCGCATATGGTTCGCCACGAGGGCCAGGACGACATCTCCGTCCTCCCGGGAAAACTTGAGCCGCTTCAGAACCGCCGCGGCGATTTCCACCCCCTTGGACACATGTCCATAGAAATGAATCCCTGTTTCATCTTCCATCCGGGTGGCGGGTTTTCCCGCGTCGTGAAAGAGGATCGCCCAGGCCAGCCGTTCGGCTTCCTCTCCCGTAAGATTTTCCGAAGGCAGTAGGGCCAGCATGCGCAGGGTATGCTCCCACACATCGCCCTCGGGATGGAAGCGGGGCGGCTGCTCCACGTCCCGGAGGGCGACAAGCTCCGGCAGGAGCCGGGATAGAAGCCCCGATGAATCAAGCAGTTCCATCCCCCGCCGGGGTCTGGGTCCGGCCAGAATACGGTTCAATTCCTCCCGTACCCGTTCGGCACTGACCCGGAGGATCTTGTCCGCCTGGCGGATGATGGCCGCCAGCGCGGCGTCCTCGACCCGGAAGCCGAGATTGGCGACAAATCGGACCGCCCGGAGCATACGGAGATGATCCTCGGCAAACCTCTCCTCCGGAGCGCCGATGGTCCTGATGAGGCCATCTTTTAGATCCGCCCGGCCGCCCACATAATCGACGATCTCCCCGGTTTCGGGATCCATGAGGAGGCCGTTGACGGTGAAATCCCGGCGACAGACATCCTCCCGGGCGCCGGCGAAAGACACCCGGGAAGGGTGGCGCCCGTCCTCGTAATCCGCTTCTTTCCGGTAGGCGGCCACCTCGTAGGCATACTCCCCCTCCCGGACCAGGACCACCCCAAAGGCGGCCCCGACGGGGTAAGTACTGGGAAACGCTACCATAACCTGTTCCGGACAGGCGGATGTGACAATATCGTAATCATCCGGTGTTTCCCCCCGGAGGAGGTCACGGACGCAGCCGCCGACGAAAAAGGCCTCGTGACCCGCCTCGCGCAGGGCCCGAACAATTCTTACCGCCCCGTCCCATTTCGACGCAGCTCCGTTCACCACAAGGGGTAAAACCATCCGGCGGCATTCATCCATCTTCGTCGTCGTCTTCCGGGGGAGCGGCGTCCCGCTCCTTTTTCGCCTGCCGGAAGCGGCAGGCGAAGATTACCAGCAGCACCAGGGGGACGCCGCCGATGATGATATTCTCCAGGTTCCAGGGCGGGCGTAGGAAGAAAAAGGCAAATAAAACCACCGAAACGATTATGAATGTCCACAACAACTGAATCATCTTCTCCTCCTCGCTTCCATGACCCGACCGCTGGCGGCGATCTTTGCGGGCCTTGTAAAGGCATCCTTCAGCATTTCTCTCCGGCCGCCTTGTCTTTGGCTGTCCGGCCCAGCTTGATGGCACAGAATTCGCCGCACATGGTGCATCCCTCGTCCTGGGCGCTGGCGCTCTTTTCCAGGAGGGCGCCGGTCCGTTCCGGGTCCAGGGAGGCATCGACCTGTCCCTGCCAGTCGAACTCCTTCCGGAACACCGCCATACGCCGGTCCCGTTCCGCCGCCCCCGGCAATCCCTTGGCGATGTCGGCGATATGGGCGGCGATCCTGGCGGCGACGACCCCTTCCCGAACATCCGCCGGGGTTGGGAGGCGGAGATGCTCCGCCGGGGTGACATAGCACAGATAATCGGCCCCGGCCGCCCCGGCGATGGCGCCGCCGATGGCGGAGGTGAGATGATCGTACCCTGGGGCGATGTCCGTGGGCAACGGTCCGAGGACATAGAAAGGCGCCCCGGCACAGATCCGTTTCTGGATGAGGATGTTGCTCTCGATATCGGTGAGGGGGACATGCCCGGGCCCTTCGATCATCACCTGTACGCCCCGTTCCCGGGCCCTTTTGGCCAACTCTCCCAGGAGGATCAATTCCTGGAGCTGCCCGCGGTCGGTGGCATCGGCCAGGCACCCCGGCCGCAGCCCATCGCCGAGGCTCAGGACGATTTCATATTTCCTGGCGATATCCAGGAGACGGTCGTAATGGGCGTAGAGGGGGTTTTCCTCGTCGTTGCATTCCATCCAGTGGGCGGTAATGGACCCCCCCCGGCTTACTATGCCCAGGATACGGCCCTGGTCCTCCACCGCCGCCACGCTCCGCCGGGTCACCCCGCAATGGACGGTGATGAAATCCACCCCGTCCGCGCCGTTTTCCTCAATGACTTCAAACATGTCATCGGCGGTCATCTCCACGATGGCCCTGCTTCGGGCCAGCATCCGGGCCGCCGCCTGATAGATGGGGACGGTGCCGATCACCAGGGGGGAAGCCGCCACGATGGCCCGGCGGATCGCCCGGATATCGCCCCCCGTGGAGAGGTCCATGATGGTGTCCGCGCCGGCTTCGACGCAGATCCGCACCTTTTCCAGTTCATCCGCCAGATCGGCCCGGTCCTTGGAGGTGCCGATATTGGCGTTGATCTTGGTCCGCAGGCCCTTGCCGATGGCCAGGGGCGCGATGGCGCCATGGACCTTGTTCCTGATGACGACGATGTTCCCCGCCGCCACGCCGGCGCGAATGAACTCCGGAGGGCAGCCCTCCCGTTCCGCGCTTAGTTTCATCTCTTCCGTAATCACGCCCTCTCGGGCCAGTTCTATCTGGGTCATGTCTCCCGCTCCCGGCGGCCCGGGCAAGCTTTTCTGTTTCCCTTCCGGCCGCCTGTTTTTTTGACGACATCGTAAAAAGTCGCTAATCGCCCGCCCCTTCAAGGCTGGGGCGGGCGATCTGGTTCTCGCTCCCTATAGCTACCTCACCTTCAAGGGGAGGGTTGGGGGGGTGGGTATGGGTTTGATCCCCCCTGCGATCATTAATCTTACCCCTTCCTAACCTCTTTTACTCGTTCATCTTTCCGTCCCGCCGGACGGAGCCGGACACACCCAATGGTTAACGGGTCCGTGGCCCGCCCCGAGGCGCAGGGAGTTTCCGATGACGGCGGCCATATAATCCTCGACGGCGACCATGGCCTCCGGGACGGACCGGCCCTGGGCCAGGACCGTCGCCAGGGCCGCGGAAAAGGTGCAGCCCGTTCCGTGGGTGTCCTTCGTCGCGACCCGTACAAAGGGAAACTCGTAAAAATCATTTCCGTCATACAGGACATCCACCGCGGCGCCGATGAGATGACCGCCCTTGACGATTACGTTTTGCGCCCCCAATTCGTGGATAATCCGGGCCGCGGCCTTCATGTCCGAGACGGAAGCGATGATGACGTCGGTGAGGATCTCCGCCTCGGGGATGTTCGGCGTCACCACCAGTGCCAGGGGCAGCAGTTTCGCCATCACCGCCTTCCGGGCGCCGGGCTCCATGAGCGACGCCCCGCCCTTGGCCGTCATGACGGGATCGACAACGAGCTTATCGATGCCGTATTGTCCGATTTTTTCCGCCACCACCTCCACGACGGCCGCCGAGGAAAGCATCCCGGTCTTGGCGGCGTCCACGCCGATATCCCTGGCCACGGCGTCGAACTGGGCGGCGATGAATTCCACAGGCACCTCGTGGACGGCATGGACCCCCAGGGTGTTCTGGGCCGTCAGGGCCGTTATGACGCTCATCCCGAAGCCCCCCAAAACGGTGATGGTCTTCAGATCCGCCTGGATTCCGGCACCGCCGCCGGAATCGGAACCGGCAATGGTCAATATCCTCTTTATCCCTTTCAAAATGATCTCCTTTGTTCTGTCCGGCCCTCCGGCGGTATTACCGGACTAACCATCATACCCACTCCGGGTACAACGAAAGATGAAAATATCCGGTTATTTGCCGACATTTTCATATAAAGCCACGACGCGTCGATAATGGATCACCAAAAGACTCCCTTCCCCAACCTTAATACGCCCCGTCGTCGCGGCCAGGCGGTTGCTGATCCCGTAGGGGCGGGACAAGGTCATGGCGGCGCCGACCAAGGGGTACTCGAAACCGGTAAGGTCGATCCCCGCGGCATCACCGCCCAGGGGGAAGACGGAGACGGTCTGCCCCGCCTCGCCCCGGATCACGGCCTCTCCGGTTACCGCGAAGACATCGCAGGACTCATCCCGGAGGACAACCGTCGCCCCCCTATTTCTCCCCAGGAGGAGGAGGCCGATATTGGCCAGGGTGTGGTCCAGGCGGTTTCCCAGGGCGCCGAAGACCAGGATCTCCCCGGCCCCCATCGCCAGGGCCCGCTCCAGGGCCAACTGGGTGTCCGTCTCGTCCTTCCGGGCGGGATAGCCAGCCATGGAGATCCCCTCCGCCCGAAAAGAGCATTGCAGCTCTTCGGCCAGGGAATCCAGGTCACCGACGATCAGATCGGGAACCACCCCAACGAGCCGGGCATAACGGGCGCCGCCGTCGGCGCAGAGGACGGCATCCGGGGCGGCGGCGGCCAGTTCCCGCCGGAGCCACTCCAGATCTTCGATCCGGGAACCCGCCAGGACGACAATCCTTTTTTTCCCGTCACCGGGCATCGCGCCTCTTCCTTTCCAACGCCCTTTCCCGATCGCCCGGGCAAGAAGCGGCTGTACATATTTTCAACCCGGCACGGGTCATCAAGGAACTCCCCGCACCGGCTGCCGGCGGCGGCAAAACAATGGGGCCGCCCCGGAATAGGAGACGGCCCCACAAAAATTCGCTCATCCTGCTGCCACTCCCTACGCTGGCATTACCCAGGTCAGGTTCAAAGGGTAGCTTCTCAGCCGTACCGGCGCCCCTGTCGAATATTTTATCATGACGACCCCGGAAGGAGGCGGGCGCTTCTGTCCGCTGCCGGTTCACGGGGCTGGCGGGAACTTTACAAATTCATACCGGGAAATGCAAGGATTATTTAGGCGATGACGGTCCGCCAACTTCCCGAGGGGATGCGCGGCATCCCTTCGACACTCATGTCCACAAAATAGGTCCAGGCCGGACATTTCGAGCCGTCCTCCCTGGTCACCTCGATGATCGCCCGGCGGAAGAAGGCGCCGGTGGCGGCATAGCGTTTGGCCGTTTCCACGATGTCGAGTATTTCGAAGGCCTTTTTCGGATCCGTCAGGGTGTAGATCTCGCCGATCACATGGGACCGTCCCGTTACATCGGGGATCATGCAGGGGAATCCTTTCCAACTGTTGTAAAGGAGCCCGTGGACCCGGGCGGGCTGGCAGGATTCGAGATCGGCCCATGCCGCCAGGAGATAATGCCGGGGGCCTTCGCTCATCAGGGTGCCATAAACGAAGATGTGTTTGATCGGATAGTCCGGATCCCTTCCTTCCGCCACCGAGGTGAAGACGCCCGCATCGATCCCATGGACGGCCATCCCTTCCCGAACGATGCGGTGATAATCGGGATGGAGGGGCATGAAGACCGGGGAGGTTTTCGAGGCGTCGATCTGATAGGCGACGGCGACATGCTCCCGGCCGTCGTCGGTCAGGGCAACGATGTTGAGGTGCTTGTACATGTTCTCCGTGTCGCCCTTGATGTCCAGAACGTTCCAGCCGCCGGGAAGGACCCGGAAAAGCGCCCCCGGCGTCGCTTGCCCGAGCTGGTATTTTATGTTCAGGATGCCGCCCCGGCGAAAGTGGGAATAGTAATTGGCGATGAGACGGGTATCGGGAAGATAGGCGTTGGCCAACTTCTCCCCCAGGGGATAGTCGAGCCCGTGCTCCTGGCACCATTTGGCCAGATCGTCCCGATTCAAATTGGAACCGTAGGCAAAATAGAGGAGTTCGCCGGTCATGATTCCTTTGCCTTCCTGGGAATATCGAAGAGCCGCATGGCGTTGCGCGACGTCTCCCGGCCCACCTCATCGAGGGAAACTCCTTTGAGTTCCGCCACCTTTTGGGCCGTCAAGACTACACAGGCCGGTTCGTTGCGCCGGCCGCGCCGCGGATGGGGTGTGAGGTAGGGGGCGTCCGTTTCGATCAACAATCGCTCCAGCGGCACCTGCCGCACCACCTCCCACAACCGCTCCGACTTGGCATAGGTCACGGGACCGGCAATGGAGATATGGAAACCCATCTCCACACAGGTCATGGCCATGGCCGTATCTCCGGAGAAACAGTGGATAACGCCCCCCGTCCGCCCCTGCCAAGCCTTCAGGGTCGCGACGGTCTCCCCGTGGGCCTCCCGGTCGTGGATGATTACGGGCAGGCCCAGGTCCGCCGCCACCTCCAGTTGCTCCGCAAAGCGCCGCCGCTGGATCTCCGGCGGGGTCAAATTGCGGAAAAAATCCAGGCCGATCTCCCCGTATGCCACCACCGCTTCATCCCCGGCCAGAGTTTTCAATACGTCGTAGGTATTATGGTCTATCTCTTTGGCGTCATGGGGATGGATGCCGACTGCCGCATAGACGGCGGGGTCTCTCCGGGCGATCTCCAAGGCCTTGCGGCACTCCCGGAGCGTCGTACCCACCGTAACGATGTAATCGACCCCGGCCGCCGCGGCCCGCAGGATAACATCCTCCCGATCCCGGTCGAATTCTCTCATTTCCAGATGGGCGTGGGAGTCGATAAACATGCTCTTGCTCAGGAAGCGCCGTCGTCCTGCCTCTCCATTACCGTGGCCAACGGTTCCGCGTTGGCGGCTACATCGGGAAGGTTCTTTAGATTCTCCCGCAGGTCCTCCTCCTTCAACTCCCCGGCTCTGATCTTCATCTGCAGGATCCGTTTGTCCATGCTGCCTTCGTAAACCTGTTTCACCATTTTTTTATCTCAACTCTCCTGGAGCGATTTTTTCGCCCGGTCCAGACATGCCGCCGCCTCGCAACCCATGCGGTCGAGGAGTTCCCGGCAGGTGGGGATATCCTTGATGAAGCCGATGGACTGGCCGACCATGAGCGGCGCATAGTCCACATCCCCGGTTTCCCAGGCCTCCTTGACCCTTTGGCCGGAAAGCAGGGGAATCAGTTCGGCAAATCCCCCGCCCCGCTTCTCGATGGCGCACACCTCTTCCAGGACCTTGGTTTTGAGTCCCCGGCCCTGAAGGCCCAGAGACTTTCCATAAATGACCGTCTCGTGTTCCTGACGGCGGACCAGTTCCTGTTTGATGTTCTCGTGGACCTCGCATTCCCGGGTGGCCACGAACCGGCTGGCCATCATAACCCCCTGGGCCCCCAGCACCAGGGCTGCCGCCAGGGCCCGGCCGTCGGCGACACCGCCCACGGTTACCACCGGGATCCGGACCGAATCGACAATCCGGGGCGTGAGGACCATGGTGGTCACATCGTCGTCGAGGGGATGGCCGCCCTCTTCGATTCCCGCAGCGTAGATCCCATCGTAGCCCACCTTTTCGGCATGGAGGGCGTGGCGGATCGAACCGACCTTGTGGAAGAGCTTCACCCCCGCCCGCTTGAGATCCTCGATGGCGGCCATGCCGGCCACCTTGTCCACCGGGGTCCCGGAAAACTCGATGCCGCTGATCCGTTCCTCGGTGCAGACCCGGATGTACATCTTGTGATGCTCCGGGGTGATCCGCACGGACGGTAGGAGGGTGATGTTGACCATAAAGGGCTTGTCGGTCAGGCGCCTCGTCTCGGTGATGGCGGCGCGGAATTCTTCCTCGGTCTCGTAATTGCCCGCCGTCAGATTGCCCATCCCGCCGGCATTGGAAACGGCGGCGCAGAACCGGGGCTTGCAGAGCCACATCATGGCCCCGCAGATGACGGGATATTTGATGCCGAACATCTCGGTAATGGCGGTTTTAAAAAGCATTGGTTTCTCCTTGGGTTATTGGTCCCGTCCCGGCTATCGGCCGGGGCAGCCGCCAGCCGATAGTATTGAGCGGCGGCCCGCTTCGGTTTTTCTTCGTCCCTACGGCCGGCGCCCCGCCCTGCCGGCGCCTTTCTTCATCTCCGACCCATCACTTAAGCATGGCCCAACGGGAAGTTGGTTTTAATGAAAACTTGCCTCCATGTCAATACTTTTCCTCCCTTGCCGCCCTATGGACCCTTGACACCCGGCGGGTAATCGGCTAATTTCCCGGAGCGCCGCGGCGGGCCGAACCGGTGATGCACCGCGGTCAACCCCAGGCGCAGTCCGGAAGGAGATCTATTCGTAAAAAGAGAGCTTTGCATAACTGCGGAAAAATGGTTCGCAAGCGGCGAATCAAATGTTTTTCGCCGTTGCGTGATTGAACTTAACGCTTGGTAATGAAGAAGGTTTATACGTTACCCATTCAGAGGCGAAAAAGATTTCTGAGCCGCGGCGAAGCCATTTTTCAAAGCGTCTCAAAAACATGAAACGCCAGGATTAGATTATATGGCAACTTACGTTCTTGTCCATGGGGCAACGGCCGGGGGCTGGATCTGGGCGCCGGTGCCGGAAATGCTGCGCCGGCAGGGACATGCGGCCTATACTCCCACCCTGACGGGGCTGGGGGAGAGGTCCCACCTGTTGCGGCCGGACATCGATCTGGACACCCACATAACCGATATCGTCAACGTATTCAAGTTCGAAGACCTCCACGATACCCTTCTGGTCGGTCACAGTTACGGCGGCGCCGTAATTGCCGGCGTGGCGGAAAGGATTCCCGAGCGTATCCGGCGGCTGATCTATCTCGATGCCTTGATCCCTGAGGACGGCCAGGCCGTCAAAGACCTGTATCCGAATGATATAGCCGAACTTCTCGGCACCTACATCGAGGCCCGGGGAGACGGTTGGCGCTATCCGCCCCCGGAACCCCGGGGCGACCCCCGCTTTGTCGATCACCCCGCCCGCACGATGTTCCAGACCCTGACCCGGAACAATCCCCAGGCCCGGGGAGTCCCCCGGGCATATATCTACTGCACGGACAAAAGCGGCGCCGGGCCCCAGCATCAGGGTATAATCGGCGTTGCCGCCCGGGTACGGGCGGCCGGCTGGCCGTTCTTCGAACTCGCCACGGGACACCACCCCATGCAGACGGCCCCGGAGGAACTTGCCCGGATCCTGCTGTCTTTGCTCTGATAAGATAACTTTTGGGGATTATTGACAGTAACTGTCATGAAGACGAAGAGGAACAAAAGGTTTTCACGTTGCGGGCCGGCCGTTTTGTCAAGCTGTAGCCCTGATCGTCAAATTCTTGGTGACAGGTAATGTACGGCGTCGCCACGGACCGGCAACAAGGTCTCCCCGGGGAGTTCACCATCTTCGCCCACCGCGGGGCCAGCGGCTACGAGCCGGAAAACACCCTCCGCTCCTTCCGGCGGGCCCTGGCCATGGGGGCCCGGTGGCTGGAGCTGGACGTCTATGCCGTAGCCGGCGCACTTGTGGTCATTCATGATGCGACCCTGGAGAGGACGACCAACGGCCGGGGGTACGTCATGGACCAGCCCCTGGCCTATCTCCGCTCCCTCGATGCCGGGAAAGGGGAGAAGATCCCGCTCCTTGAAGAGGTGCTGGCCCTGCTCGGTCCGGGCGACGGCCTCAACATCGAACTCAAGGGTCCGGCCACCGCCGCTCCCCTGGCCGCCCTCCTCGCCGCCTCCCGACAGGGTACCCGGACGGTCCCGGAGCAGCTCCTCGTATCGTCATTCAACTACGAGGAATTAATCGCCTTGCGGCGATTGCGGCCGGACCTGCGCATCGCCCCCCTGGTGATCGCCGTCCCCCGGGGCTATGCCCGGTTCGCCGAGGAGATGGGGGCCTATGCCGTCCACGGCGCCCTGAGAACCGCCACGGAGATATTCATCGCCGACGCCCATCGCCGGGGCTTGAAATTCCATGCCTTCACCGCCAACACCAGAAAAGAAATGGATATATTGCTCGCCCGGGGCGCCGACGGCGCCTTTACGAATTATCCCGATCTCCGGCCGGGACTTTGTCCTTGACGGCAGGCGGCAGGTCCAATAAGAGGACATATATTAAAATAGATGGACTCGCATAAAGTCGTCATTTAGACGACGAAGTAAAAAGATCCGCAGGCAAGGCGCGCGAATCATGAGGAATATGGTTTACTTGGGCGCACGCCGCAGTGACGAGGGATGAAGCGCAACGAAGCATCCGGACTTTTTACGATGTCGTCAAAATAAGGTGTCCGTACCGTGGCCGGACCATCCCGGGCCGCCATGGGGAAGAAAGGCCAAAGCCGCGGGATGAACAAAACCACGCTTCTGAAGATCCTTTTATTCGGGTTGCTTTTCGGCGGCGGAACCTGGCTTTTCATTCATTACGATCTTATCCAGTTCTTCACGAACCGAAACAAGGCCATCGATTTCATCAATTCCTTCGGTC
>Ga0302248_1000514_pt1 | contig 36852 bp, 33 predicted proteins | sample AAG_UR_Leu_MG_FD_193528 | JGI IMG/M metagenome (GOLD analysis project Ga0302248, IMG submission 193528) | Enriched activated sludge microbial communities from anaerobic digester in WTTP, New Holstein, Wisconsin, United States - AAG_UR_Leu | ecosystem: Engineered > Bioreactor > Anaerobic >...
TCTCTTCTACGGCGACCTGGAATATTGGGATGAATATATTCAGTCATAACGCATTGTGAAAAAATATGCCTTGACCGGCAAAAAACCCTCCTATAATTTCACCTATGGAAAGCAATATCTGATCAATGAAGAATTTGTGGGAAGAGTTGTAACTACTGTGTAATATTGCAGTCAAATTGCCTTTTAACCATGGTTTTAAATCCAAGGAGATTGTATTATGAAAAAGTTGAGAGATATGATTCGCAATTTCTTCATGGCCATGATTGTGATGACCGTTGCCGCTACGGCATCAGCCCAGCCGCCACCGTTAATTGACCGCGATCTCTTTTTCGGTAACCCTGAAATTTCCGGGGGCCAGCTTAGCCCCGACGGGAAACTCATCTCGTTTATGAAACAATACAACGGGATCATGAACCTCTGGGTGAAATCCTTTGACGAGCCTTTTGAAAAAGCACGCCCCCTTACCAACAGCACCCGTCCCTTTTACGGGTATTTCTGGACCAGAGACAGCAAATACATCCTATATGTGAAAGATAAAGACGGGGATGAGAACATGAACATCTTTGCCGTCGATCCAAGGGCCAATCTGGCCGACGGGGGAGTTCCTGCGTCGAAAAACCTCACGCCGCTGAAAAAGGTGGCCGCGCAGATTTATATGGCGAGCAAAAAAGACCCGAACATTCTCTACGTGGGTCTCAACGATCGCGATGCCGCCTGGCATGACCTCTACGAGCTGCAGATCGCAACGGGCAAACTGACAAAACTGTATGAAAACAAAGACCGCATCACACGTTACGATTTTGATTGGGATGAGAAAATGCGCATCCTGAGCAAAACTGATGAAAAGGGCAACAACACCATGTTCCGGGTGGATGAAGGGAACAAACTAACCCCGGTTTACGAATTCTCCGTGACGGAACAGGCTTACGTTGCCGGATGGAACGAAGACAATTCACAGTGCTACTTGGTCACCAATAAGGGGGAGCTTGATCTTTCGACCCTGTTTTTAATAGATCCGAAAACAGGGAAAATGAAGATGCTCGAAAGCGATCCGGACAAAAAGGTCGATTTCGGCGGCCTGATGCTCGACGACAACACCCGGAAGATCATATCCACAAAATACACCCTAGATAAGACCGAATACTACTGGAAGGACAAAAAATGGAAATCGACCTATGAGTACCTGGAATCCCAGTTCCCGGGCCGTGAAGTTTACCTCCAGAGCGCCACAAAGGATTATTCGAAACTGCTGATTGCTGTGAGCGGGGACAAATATGCCGCAGAAGTTCATTTTTTCGATGTCAAATCGAAAAAACTGATCCACCAGTACACGCCACGGCCTGCCCTCAAAAAGGTGGAACAACATCTGGCCTCAATGACGCCGGTCGCTTACAAAAGCAGCGACGGTCTTGAAATCCCGGCATACCTGACCATGCCGATGGGGGGCGAAGGGAAGAACCTTCCCGTGGTCGTACTGGTTCACGGCGGGCCCAAGGGACCACGCGACTACTGGGGATACAACGCGGAGGTGCAGTTCCTCGCCAACCGCGGATATGCCGTTTTACAGCCCAATTTCAGAGCCAGCGGCGGATACGGCAAGAAATTCATGAATGCCGGCGACATGCAATGGGGAAAACTGATGCAGGACGACATCACATGGGGGGTAAAACACCTCATCGAAAAGGGCATTGCCGATAAGAACAAGGTGGCCATCATGGGCGGCAGTTACGGGGGTTACGCGACCCTGGCCGGGTTGGCATTCACCCCCGGGGTGTACGCCTGCGGCGTCGATATTGTCGGTCCGAGCAACATCTTTACCCTGCTCGAATCCATCCCTGCGTTCGCGGAAACCTTCAGGGCATTTATTTATGGGATGGTCGGCGATCCCAACACCGAGGAGGGGAAAAAAGCCATTCGCGCGGCCAGCCCACTCTTCAGCGCCGACAAGATCAACCGGCCGCTGCTGATCATCCAGGGGGCCAACGATCCCAGGGTCAAGAAGGCCGAGGCCGACCAGATCGTGATCGCATTGAGGGAAAAAGGGAAGAAGGTTGATTACCTGCTTGCCCCGGACGAAGGGCACGGATTCATGAAACCGCTCAACAAAAAAGCAATGTATGCCGAAACGGAAAAATTCCTTTCGGAGGTCCTGGGGGGCCGCTACCAGGAAGGGATGGAAGAAGATGTGAAAAAGACTCTTGATAAGCTCCGCGTCGACATCTCAACGGTGAAGTATGAACCGCAGGCGTCGCTGAAAACGGCGAAGTCCCTGCCCGTCCTGCAAAACGGATGGAGCGCTGGATCCATGGAATACAATGCAACGCTTGAAGTCCAGGGCCAGAAATTGGCGATGAAGATGAAGCGGACCACCGAAACGAAAGGCAGTGATTGGCTGGTTACTGATGTGGTGACCGGGGCCATGGGAGAGATGAAGGATGCGATCTTGTACCGGCAGGATGCCACCGCGGTTTGGAGGGAGATGGAACAGATGGGCCGGAAGATCGGCATGACCATAGAGGGGAGCAAGGCTGTCGTCGATATGCAGGGCAAAAAGATGGAGATGGAATTTACGGGAGCCAGTCTGCAGGACGGACCCGGCGTTGACCAGGTCATTGCCCGGTGGCCGCTCAGCGAGGGTTTCAGTCTGGTCGTTGAGGTGCCCGACATGACGACCATGAAGGCCAAGCAGGTGAAAATATGTGTTATCGGAAAGGAGACCGTGAAGACCGATGAGTGTGTGAAAGTTGAAATGGTCAGCACCGAAAATACCGCCGCCAAAACCACCTTTTGGATCAACCCAAAAACCCTGTCGGCCGACAAAATGGTCTCCCTGATGCCGGCCATTGGCAACGCGGTCATGACCATCGAAAAGAAGTGATCGAAGAATCACCGATCGTTCCGGTCGCAGGTGGGACCACCCTCACGGATGGCACCATCGTTGCCGAAAGAATCATGTTTGAGTTGAAGAAGGAGAATTTTTCAACAGTACCTTCCTGAAATCAAGCATGTCAATTTTCCGCCATTCATGCTATGTTTCAACCGAATATCATCACATACTCTAATGACAGTTTCAGCGTATGGAAGGCGGTCTTGCCGCGTAATGCCGCATAATGTCAGTTTACATCTTTATTATATTCGGATAAAATAAATACATGAAAAATTCATTTGACCAAATACCGCAGAGTTTCATTAGCAAATGGCAAGGTATTGCCGATTTACTTGCAAAAATAATTGGAGTACCCGCTGCCTTGATAATGAAAGTGGAGAACGAATATATGGAGGTATTTATCTCAAGTAAATCAGATAATAATCCATACCATGTTGGAGACAAAGAGCATTGGAATGGCCTGTATTGCGAAACAGTAATAAAATCGCAAAACAAGTTAAAAGTGCCAAATGCATTAAAAGATGAAAAGTGGGACAAAAACCCCGACATAAAATTGGGGATGGTTTCCTACTTTGGTTTTCCATTAAATTTCCCAGATGGTGAGCCTTTTGGTACCATTTGCGTTCTAGACCGGAAGGAGAATACTTATTCCGAAGAGTACGACCAATTGTTGATGCAATTCAAAAGTGTTGTTGAGCTAGACCTGGCCATGATTCAATCATTGAAAATTACGCAAGATATTTCAGAAAATGAATTAGTTGACCGGTTGTTGCTTCAAAACAAAGCATTAATTAAAAGTGAAGAACGGTTTAGATCTTTAGCCGAAATTGCCGCAGACAGTATCATATTGTTTGAAGGTGAAAAGCTGGTTTTTGCCTCGCATCGTTTTTGTGAATACGTTGGTATTGAACCTGAAAATATTGACAAACTTACCGTGTCTGAAGTCTTATCGCATATACACCCCGACGATATAATGCATTATGTACGAGAAATGCAGGAAGCGTTAGCCCAACAAAAAAAGCAGTATACGATCTTATTTAGGATGCTCAACCCCGAAGGCAAGTATGAATGGCTTCAAAACAATACTACAGCAACTTATGATAGCTCCGGGAAAGTGTTACACCGCATTGTACAAGCCCGCGATATAACCAAACAGGTTGAATTGGAAAACGAACTCAGAAAACTAATCGCCGAGCGCAAGCAGGCGGAGGAGGCAGCCCGCAAGCTTTCGATCACCGATGAGCTTACGGGATTGTATAACCGGCGGGGGTTTTTGACCTTGGCAATTCAGCAGCTCAAGATGGCAGACCGGATGAAGAATGGAATGCATATCTTCTTTGCCGATCTTGATAAGATGAAATGGATTAACGATACCTTGGGTCATGAAAAAGGAGATCAGGCACTTATTGAAACTGCTACTATCCTTAAAGACACTTTCCGGAAGTCCGATATTATCGCGCGGATGGGAGGAGATGAATTCGCCGTCCTGGCCATCGATGGCGCAGATGTGAAACCGGAAATCCTCACACAGCGGCTGCAAAATCGAATTGAATCATACAATAATTTGGAAAACCGGGAATACGTTCTCTCCATCAGCATCGGCTGCGCATATTATGATCCGGCAGTGCCCTGTTCGATTGATGAGCTTATGACACATGCGGACAAACGTATGTACGAAAACAAGAAAAATAAAAAGTCCATTTCATAGATGCTGACTTTCAAACTGTTATCATTGATTATCAGCCATGGAGCCGAGTGTGGCTTTGTAAATGTTGCCGATGAGGGGCAGCACTTCCATTTTTCCTCATCATGCCCGAACAGTACGGGTTGAAAGCTGCTGCCTAAAACCATTTCCCCAAAATCACGAGTACGGGAAGAAGTACGCAAGAATCGGATGACACAAATAAAATGATCGCTTGCCAACTCCAGTCAATGATGTAAGATTATGAAGTTTTTATATCATTATGGGGAAGCGGCCGGGGTTATAGGATGCACGATTTGCCGGGCACTGTGGCCGGGCATCATTGCCGCCCCACCGATTTCTTACAGACATGATCAATTAGAGAGCTTTGCATAACTGCGGAAAAATGGTTCGCAAGCGGCGAATCAAATGTTTTTCGCCGTTGCGTGATTGAACTTAACGCTTGGTAATGAATAAGGTTTATACGTTACCCATTCAGAGGCGAAAAAGATTTCTGAGCCGCGGCGAAGCCATTTTTCAAAGGTCTTAATTATTTGCAGCAGGGGAAGCGCTTGCTTACCGTCACGAAAATCCCGCCCGCCGCAAGGCGCTCCGGGCGGGCGGGCGGCTATCTGCATCTCATCCTGGTCATCGTCATGGCCACGATGCTGATCAACGGGCGCACGGCCCGCTACTTCCGACCCGCTTTGCCCCCGGCGGATCCATGCCAAATCAAGGAACTGGGAAATCTTCCCGAACATGAATCCTGGCATGGCTTTGTCTTCAATGGCGACAATGTTGGGTTCCTACACATGAAGATCGAATATGAAAATTATCATGAAGGGCGTAGATATCGTCAATCCCGATCTCACCCAGGTATCTTTTATTTATGAACAAGACGTGGGAGAAAAGCAACTCTCCCTCACCGGCGCCGTCGTCGCCGGCAGACCGTCTGTAAAGCAGCAATCGGACGGATAGGGGTAACCATCCGCGATTTTTCCCGCCCGCCCTAATACTGGCAGCACCGGCGGTCCAAACTGTTTTCCCGGTGTTTTTTTCTTGCATCCGGAGGCACAGCGGGTTAGATTTCTTTTCAATCCCCCAGGTAATTCCGGGATACTGGGAAAAAACTCTTTTACCGCCGGTGGACAGGTTTTTTATTGGCGGTAAAGATCTCTATGGCCGGGAGGTGATCGGTATGGAAGTGAAGGTCAACAAGGGCACCCTGTCCCTGGTTCAGGGAGACATTACCCAGGAAGAAACGGAGGCCATCGTCAACGCCGCCAACTCCCGACTGGCCGGGGGAGCCGGAGTGGACGGGGCCATCCACCGGGCCGGCGGGCCGTCCATTATGGACGAGTGCCGGCAGATCGGCGGCTGTCCCACCGGTCAGGCCGTAATTACCACGGCCGGCAAATTGAAGGCCAGGTATGTCATCCACACGGTGGGGCCGGTCTATCGGGGCGGCGGCCGGGGAGAGGCAAACCTGCTCCGGAGCGCCTACGCCGAAAGCCTGAAACTGGCATCGCTCCGGAAGCTGAAAAGCGTGGCCTTCCCGGCTATCAGCACGGGGGTCTATAGCTATCCCCTGGGTGAGGCGGCCCGTATCGCCCTGAAAACAGCCGTGGAATACCTGCGGAGCCACGAGGATATCGAACTGATCCGTTTTGTCCTCTTTGACCGGGGAACTTACGAGGTCTTCGTGGAGGAACTGAGAAAAATCCTGTAGGACGCAGCGAACATCATAAGACGGACAGGTCCGGTGCCCCCCGCCGCGGCGGCATGGAGCGCCGGCCGGGGGGGGGGGAGGAGCCGCAGTGGTCCAGTGGCGCACTGGCGCGGACGGAAAACGCCCAACGGGCAGCGGAGGCATTGCCGGCGCCGCCGCCGTTGCGGCTTCTGAACAGAGACATTCCATTTTTTTAACGTTCCGTTTTCTTCGTTACGTCCCGCTTGATCGTGTTCACGGCATCCTGCAGGGCCGGAAACACATTCTCCCGGATGTCCCCGGCCACAACGACATACATGACGTCATCACCAACCCGGAGGGTCCCTTCCCGTACCACCGCCAGGACCTCCACGATGCCGGGGCGGTTTTTGATCGCGGTGATGATTTCCGCCAGGCGGCGGCGGTCGGCCTGGACGGTAAGTTCCGTCACCGGCTGTCCATCCCGGGAGGTGGCGCGGACCACACCGTTATGGCAGAGGATCATCCCGACCTCCGGATAGCGGGGATGTTGCTTGACCTGGGCAATCAAAGCGTCTAAAGACATATAACCTCCTGTGCCGGATCGCTGCCGGCGGTCATTTGGATCACCGCCGCGAACCGTATTTTCACCTGAAAATGCGTTCCTATGTGGTTGACTTAATTCACTAATAATTTTCCTCCCCTTTGGGGGGGACCAAGGTGGGGATGGGTATTGCATTGTATGAACATTTAGCTTCGCTTTCATCCCCCTTTGCGACGGCGTGCCGTCATGAGAGTTTCATATAAATATCCCGGTGGGGAAATCCCCGGGTTAATGCCCGTTTTGTGTTAAATGAGGAGCTGATGTATGGCCCGCCGGCGTTCCCATTTCAAACCCTTTCCCCTCGCCGATATCCTCCAGAAAGTCATGAAAAAGCAGGGGATTCCCCTGACCACCAGCGATCCCTATCTACGCCGGATCTGGAACGAGGCGGTGGGAGAAGGGATTGCCGCCCAAACAGCCCCTGACAACATCAAAAGGGGCACGCTCTTCGTCAAAGTGTCTTCTTCGGTCTGGATACACCATCTCCAGTTCCTGAAAAAGGAGATCCTCCAGCGCTTCAACGAGCTCCACGGTAAAGGAACGGTGCGGGAACTGAATCTATCCATCGGCGCCATAACGGCGCCGGTCCGTCAGTGTGAGATAGTTGTCCCCACCGATAAGATCACCAGCCTGAGCGCCCGGGACGAACGGCTCATGAAAGAGAGCCTGGCCGCGGTCTCCGACCCGGAACTGCGGGAGATCCTCCGGCGGGTGATGGCGAGGGCAATCAGCCGCCGCCGCTTCCTGGAAAAACGCAAAGATCGCTGAAGATCTCCTCCATAGCCGCGGTATATACCTGTTCCGCCGTGTAGATAAACAGGGGCGTCAGCACCGTCAGCTCCTCCCCCGCCCCGGGACGCCCCTCCACCAGGATGAATTCGCCCGCCGTTTCACGCCGGGAGTGGACCATCCGGAGCCGCTTCGGCTCCAGGTGGTGACGGCGCATCTGGAAGATCAGTTCCGCCAGCCGGCGGGCGGGATAGATGGCAAAGACGCGGCCGCCCGGGCGGACGGCGTGTGCGGCGGCCAGGAGGAAATCGCCCAGATTACCGAAGAGTTCATGACGGGCACGGGCCTTCTGCGCCAAGGGGTTGATCCGCCCCGAGCGCAACTTCCGGTAGGGGGGGTTGCAGGTCACGGCATCGAAGGATCGGAAAGGGACCAATTTAGCCGCGTCCCGGACATCGCCCTCGATGATGGTGATCTTCCCCGTAAGATCGTTGAGCTCCAGGCTCCGCCTAGCCATGTCGGCCAGTTCGCCCTGGATCTCCACCCCTACGGCCCGGGCACAGTCCCAACGGCGGCACAGGAGCATGGGGATCACGGCGCTTCCCGTCCCCAGATCCAGCAGGGAGGCGCCACTTTTCATCCGGACGAAATTGGCCAGCAGCAGGGCGTCCAGGGAAAAGCGATAGCCCCGGCGCCCCTGGATGACCCGCAGGCGCCCTCCCAGGAGTTCATCCACCGTTTCCCCTTCCCGGAGCCGGTTATCGGTCGGATACGTATGGCCCGTTTTCGCCATCCCCAGTCCTTCCATTGATTTCCCGGCTCAGCACGGCAGGATGTCTTTCATCCATCCCTGCCGACGGTGATCCGGTCACACCGGCGGCAAAGGTCCGCCGATCCGGCAGCTTAAAGACGAAACCGGCTCCCGGAAAGCGCCGCCCCATCCCATCTCCGCTTCCGCCGGAGCCGTTCAGATGAGGTGAACGAACAGACCGCTGCGGAGCTTCGGTTCGAACCAGGTCGATTTGGGGGGCATCACCAGACCGGTGTCGGCAACCGCCATAAGCTCCCCCATGGTCGTGGGACACATGGAAAAGGCCACGGCAAAGCGCCGGGAATCTACAAGCCTTTCCAGTTCCTCCATCCCCCGAATCCCGCCGATGAAGTCTATGCGCCGGTCCGTCCGGGGATCGCCGATGCCGAGAATCGGTTCCAGAAGATATTCCTGGAGAATAGAAACGTCCAAGGCACGCACCGGATCCGGGGAAACCGGCAATTCCTTCCGGAAGACGAGGCGCCGCCACGTGCCATCCAGATACATGCCGAACTCGCGGCGACGACGGGGGGAAGGGTCAGATAAATCGGTGAAGACATTAAAATTCTCGGAAATTCGCGCCAAAAAATCGTTGCCGGAAAGCCCGTGGAGATCCCTTACGGCACGGTTGTAATCCATGATCCGGAGCTGGTCGTGGGGGAACAGGACCGCAAGGAATGATTCATGAGGTCGATCCGGGGAGGGGACCGGATCAAGCTCGCGGCGTCTCCGGGCTACGGCGGCGGCAGCGGCCGCCCGGTGATGGCCGTCGGCGATGTAAAGTGCCGGCGCCTGAGCGAAAGCGGCCGTCAATATTCCCACTGCCGCCGGATCCGCAACGACCCAGACCCGGTGGGCAATGCCGTCGGAGGCGACGAAATCGTATTCCGGCGGTGATTGGGCGATCAGGCTTACGACGGCGTCGATGTCCTCCCGCTTCCGGTAGGCGATGAAAACCGGGCCCGTCTGGGCGCTGACGGCATCCACATGCCCGATCCGCTCCTGCTCCTTGTCCGCCCGGGTATGTTCGTGTTTCTTGATGAGCCCCGTTTCGTATTCCCGGACGCTGACGGCGGCAACGATGCCGTACTGGCAACGGCCGTACATTTCCTGTGCATAAACGTACAGATATGGCTCCGGATCCTGGACGAGGATCTTTTCCTCCCGCATCTTCTCCAGATTCCGGGCGGCCGTGCGAAAGACCAACCCATCCTCGACATGAGGGTAGTCCGGAAGATCGATCTCAGATTTTTCCACATGGAGAAAACTCCACGGATTGCCGCCGGCTATCTCCCGGGCCTCCTCCACGTCGATGACGTCGTAGGGGAGAGCCGCGACCCGGGCGGCATAATGACGATCGGGACGGAGGGCCCGAAAGGGGACAATACGCGCCATGAATGAAACCTTCCCAATATTTTCGCTCCGGGATTTCTACCACACTCGTTATCCGAAAGCAACGGGATGGAAGGGATACCGACCCCGGAAATCTTTGTCCCGGCGGCACAATGTCCTCGATTGCACACGTCGCTATTGCCACCGGCCCCAATCCCGCGTCAGGTCCGGAATCGCCACAAGTAGCTATTCCCGTTTGACGGCAAAGATGATATGGGAGCGGCAAAGAATCCGTAGCCCGGAGCGGGCAGGCGCCGGGCTGAAAACAGGGAGGCAGGTCATGGCGGCAGCGAGGGTTTTCATTCACGGGCTGGAAAGCACCAGTCAGGGTACAAAAGGGGTCTATTTCCGGGAATCTTACCCGGGGATGATCATCGAGGATTACACCGGTTCGCTCGAAGAGCGAATGGCAAAGCTGGAAGCGATATTGGCAGGTAAGGATGAACTGATTCTTGTGGGCTCCAGTTACGGGGGGCTTATGGCGGCTATTTACGCCTGCCGCCATCCGGAACGGGTCCGCCGCTTGATCCTCCTGGCCCCGGCCATCAATCTCGATGAATTCATCCCCTATACGAGCCACACCTTAACAATTCCCGTCCATCTCTATCACGGAGATCAGGACGACGTGGTCCCCCCGAACGAAGTGCGGCCAGTGGCGGAAGCCGTCTTTTCCGATCTCCGCTACCACCTCGTGGAAGACGACCACTCCCTCCATAACACCTTTCCCGCGCTGCCCTGGGAGGGGCTGCTCCAGGATTGAAACAGCGTCAGGGACGCCGGTATCTTCGCCTCCCTGACCGGTCTGAAGACAAGACGGGATGCCACCTTAAAAAAGTCGGAAAACCGCCGTTCATTAGAATCAACCACTATTGACACTGGAGGCTTTTTTATCGTATCATAGCAAACAGCTTTCAAGCATACCCCCCGATTATTAACAGGCAACAGCCTTATCAGCTTTCTTTATTTTTTTGAGGTGCCCAATATGGAAGAGAAAAAGTCGGACCAGATCAATCTCGACGCCATGATGCAGGACTGGATGAAGGCCTCCACGGACTTCTGGACGTCCATGCTCAAGGCCGTCCCCGCCGCCGCACCCGCCTTCAAGGTATCCGAAGTCGGGGAGGGGATCAAGAACCGTTACGCCGAATCAATGGAAGCGGCCCTGAAAAGGATGCAGTCCGCCTCGACGACGCTCAACGATCCGCAAGTTGCCGATGCCGTACTCAAAGGGTTCAACACCATGCCGGAATTCATCCTGAAGATTGCCCGGGCGTCCTGGGAGGCGTCGGCGAAGATCCAGAAGCAGGCCATGGAAAAGGCCGGCAAGATCGGCCAGAAAACCGAGGCCTACAAGTTCGAGAATCTGGATCAGGACGTCTTCAAGCTCTGGCGGGAAATATACGAGGAGGAATTCCGCCAATATTTCCAGATCCCGCAATTGGGATTGACCCGGTATTATCAGGAACGGATGAATCGCCTGGCGGATCAGGCAAACATCCTCCAGGCCGCCCTGTCGGAGTTTTTCTATCTCCTCTATCTGCCGATGGAAAAATCCATGCAAGTCCTCCAGGACAAGGTGGAAGAGCTTTCAAAAAATGGAAATGTGCCGGAAAAGGCCAAAGAGTATTACAATCTATGGGTAAAGATCCTCGAAGGGCATTACATGAACCTCTTCAAGTCCCCGGAATACCTGGCGGCCTTCCGGGAGATGCTCGACCAGGTGGAAAACTTCGCGAACGCCAAAAACGAGGTCTTGCAGGATCTCCTCCAGTCCCTGCCCGTGCCCACCAACCGGGATATGGACCACATCTACAAGGATCTCTACCTGCTGAAGAAACGCGTGCGGGTTCTCGAAAAGGAACTGGCCGCAAAAAATAAAGAAAAGAAATAAGCCCTATTGAAGGAGGTGACGACTATGGAACAACCCAAGATATCCCTGGATCTCATTTTAGCCAATATCGCCTCGGAGGCGGAAAAGGCACAGGAAACCGTCACCAAGGCGTCGGAGGTCCTCCTGGGCCCGCTGGAATCCGACCTGGCCATGACTCCCTACGATGTGGTTTACGAAGAGGACCGGGTCAAGCTGAAGCACTACCGCACCCCCGGAGAGATCGCCATGAAGACGCCCCTGCTGGTAACGTACGCCCTCATCAACCGGGAAACGATGCTGGATCTCCAGCCGGATCGGAGCGTCGTCCAGACCTTCCTCAACAGCGGCATCGACCTCTACATGATCGACTGGGGCTACCCGACCAGGAAAGACCGTTTTCTCACCATCGACGACCATGTCAACGGCTACATGGACAATATCGTCGAGTTCATCCGGGAAGAAACAGGCGCACCGAAGATCAATCTCATGGGCATCTGCATGGGCGGCACGTTTAGCGTCATCTACTCCGCCCTCCATCCGGAGAAGATCAAGAATCTCATCACCACCGTTACTCCGACAAATTTCGATACGGACAAGGGGCTGCTGCACATCTGGATGCGGGCCATCGACACGGACAAAATGATCGACACCTTCGGCAACCTACCCGGAGACGTGATGAACATCGGTTTCCTCCTCCTGAATCCGGCCCGGTTGATGATCGATAAATATGTAGGATTCTTTGAGAACATGGGAAGCAAATCGTTTGTGGAAAACTTCGTCCGGATGGAAAAATGGATCTTCGACAGTCCCGATGTTCCCGGCGAGACCTTCCGCCAGTTTGCCTCCGACTTCTACAAGAATAACCTCCTGATCCAGAACAAGCTCGAGATCGGCGGCCGGCGCGTCGATTTGAAGAACATCAACATGCCGCTTCTCAATTTCTATGGTATGTACGACCATCTCGTTCCTCCGGAGGCGTGCGGTATGCTTACCAAATGTGTCGGCAGCGCCGATACGGAGGACATTACCCTGGACACGGGACATATCGGCATCTACGTAAGTTCCAAGTGCCAACGGGAATTTGCCCCCAAGATCGTCCGGTGGCTTCGGGAACGGGATGGGGATGAAAAGTTCCCGACGGCCTACTCTGCGGATACGGTCGCGATGGCCGCAACGGTACCACCGGCCATGGATGTCCTTGCCGCCGCGGCAGGAAAGGCCGATGAGAAAGACAAAGCCGGTCCGGCGCCAAGGGTAAAGAAGGTCTCCCATACATCGGGGAGAAAAAAATCAGCGGCAAAAAGACAGACCGTCAAACCATCACTAACGCAAATCATCCAGGATACGATTTAAAGGGGGGGAAGGAAAAATGCCGGAAAAGCAGACCAGTTATTTAAAGACGTTCATCAAAGTCAGTGACGCCTTCGGCACTACCACCGATATGGACGCCCTGTTGCATTTGATCGTGGACAGCGCCATTGGAACCATGAAGGCCAAGGCGGCCTGCCTCTTTTTGGCGGATGAGGAACGGGAAATCTTCAAGGCCGTCGCCCAGCGAGGCCTGTCCGCCGATTATCTCCATGCCGGTTACGGACACGCCGAAAAGATCATCCCCATTCTGAAGAAGGATGGCTTCATCTACTACAGGGATGCCACGACGGATATCCGCCTGGAAAACCGGGAGCGCAAGAAGGCGGAAGGTATCGGTTCCATTATCGTCGTTCCCGCCATGGTCAAAGGTGAACTCATTGCCATCCTTGCTATTTACACGTCAAAAATCAGGGAATTCACCAGAGACGAGATTGAATTCCTGCAACTCCTTGCCGGCCAGGGCGGCTGGGCCATCCAGATCAAGAAACTTGTCGATCAACTGCGGGACAACACTAAACTCTTCCTGAACCTGGCCGCCGATATCGCCGCCAGTCTGGATATCAAGACGATTCTGCAAACCCTCACCGAGGAAGTGGCCAAGGCCCTGCGGGTAAAAGCGGCCTCGATCCGTCTCCTCAACGACGAAAGAACGGTGCTGCAACTGGTGGCGAGTTACGGTTTGAGCGACAAGTATTTGAAAAAAGGTCCTATTTCTGCCGAGAAGAGCATCGCTGAAGCCCTCAACGGCAAACCGGTGGCCATTACCGACGCCTATACGGACAAGGGGGTGCAATACAAGAAGGAAAAGAAGGAGGAGGGGATCGTATCCATCCTCTGCGTACCCATCAAGGCCAAGAACGAGGTCATCGGGGTTCTGCGTCTATACTGCGACAAGAAGCGGGAATTCACGGAGGACGAGATCGGACTCGTTACCGCTCTGGCCTATCAGGGGGGGCTGGCCATCCAGAATGCCAGCATGTATCTCATGTTGCAGAACGATCTGCGGGACATGAAAGAGGCGACCTGGACCCACAAATGCTGGTTTTAACCGCCGGGAGGAAAGTGCCCGATGTTCATGAGGAACGGCGGGGGCGTAAGTCCGCCACCGGGTAAACTATCGAATCGAGACGGGAGGAAAGGAAGATGAAGGGACGAACCATTGACACCATAAAGGTGGGGGACGCGGCGGAGTTCACCAAGACCGTCACGGAAACGGACGTCTATCTCTACGCCGGGATCACGGGGGATTTGAATCCGGCCCACATCAACGAGACCTACGCCGCCGGGACGTTTTTCAAGGGTCGCATCGTCCACGGGATATTGACGGCGGGCTTCATCTCGGCCATTCTGGGCATGCAGCTCCCCGGTCCGGGAACAATCTATATGAGCCAGTCCTTGAAATTTCTCGCCCCGGTCCGCATGGGGGACACGATCACCGCGCGGGTCGAGGTCGTGGAGTTAATCACGGAGAAAAACAGGCTCCGACTCCAAACCACATGCCGGAATCAGGAGGGAACCGTCGTCCTGGACGGCGAGGCGCTCGTAAGCCCCCCCAAAGCCTGAAACCGCATGATGAACCACCGGAATTGAATAGCGATCGACGCCCCATAGGGCGCCTTATCAGGTAATAAATACTCGCATCGCGAAGATAATATCGATCCGGCCACAGGGAGCGCAGCCGGATGATTGATTCGTTCCGAGTCAGGAAGCAGTACGGACCGAACGTGACGGGGAAAACGGCGGAGGGGTCAATGCCCTTTCTTCTTGGTCCCCCGGCTGATCAACGGCTCCTTTTCGAAAAGGAGCGTCATGTTTTTCACCAGTTCCTGAAACTGGGCCTGTTGATTTTTGAGCAGCCCCTGGAGATCCTCGAGGGCGGCGGCGGGAGCGCCGCTCGCCTCTTCGGTGAGGAGACGCTTCAGGGTACGAATCGTCTCCTCCTGCTCCGCCGTGGTTTTTTCCAGGGCGGCGCACTTCTGCACGAGTTTTTCATATTCTCCTTTGGGAACCACCTCCATCAGAGATAGTCCCTCCCGAAAGGATTTCTGAAAGGTCTCCACCGACTTCTTCCAGATTTCCGCATAATCCGGCGATTCTTCTTCGATCCGGTCCAGTCCGTATGCCTTGCGGAACATTGCATTCATGGACTCATAACCCATCAGCCCCTGACCGAACCATTTACGAAAGTCCTCGATCTGCTTCTGCCCCTTCGCCAAATTCAGAAACATCTGTCCCCAAAACTCGTAGAAATTACGATCCATTGTTCGTTGTCTTCCCTTCCTCCAGATCAAGCTGGAATCGCACCGGCCCCCGGTAACCATTACCGAACCGGGTGTGGAGGGCGCAGGCGGAACGCGGATCGGACCAGGAGGTCGCGATCGCCCCGTGCCCCTTGGGAAAAGGCGTTACTTCCACGTCGATGAAATCTACAGGCGCCAGGGCGGCGTCCTTGTCCACAAGATCGTCCCGCTCCGCGTAGCAGAGCAGCCAGGGAATGCCCTTTTCCTGCATCCCCTTGAAATTGAGAGTCCTGCCGAAAAGCTTTACCGGCAGGGTGCCGTCTTCGGCCACCGGAATCGTATAGGAATCGAAACTCAGTTTTGTAATGCCCTCCGGCAGATCGATCCGGTCATAGATCAGCCAATGGTTCATTGCCGCCGCCGTCTTGCTGATCCCCTGCCCGCCGACGTTGCTGAGGTCCCGATAAAAAGTGACGAAGGGGGCCTCTTTTTCCATGCTCTTTAATTTATAGACCCAGCTCATGACCTTGCCATCAACGATGCCGTTGCCGTTCGGCAACTTCTTGACGGCATAATTCAAGTCCCGGAACCGATCCGGCAAGTGCTGCATGTATTCCACCAGGGATCTGCTGCGGGTGCCGTCCATGGGAGCGACACAGGTGATCAAGGCATCGACGAGGCCATCGAGTTCGCCGGAGAGTATGTCCAGAAGGGCCATAAAACCGCCCTGACAAAAACCGTTCAAAGTCACGGGACGGCCGTGGGTTGCCTTCAGCAGTTCACAGAATCGGCTGGTATCCAGGGCGTCGTCTTCCCCCGTCATGATCTGTACCGCCTCCGTTGTCTGGATATCCTTCAGGATCCGGATGTAGGTGGGGATGCCCTGATCGGCAAAGGCATGGACATAGCTCTTCTTCTCGTCCGGAAGAAAGGCCAGGATATTCGGCCCCAGTACATAGGGATGAATGATGATGACCGGTTTCCCATCCTTACGGGGGGTGATGCTTTTATCCCGGGGAAGGACCTGATACAGGACGAACCGGTCCGTCTCCGCCGTCTTTATGTAACCGCCGTCGTCGAAGTGGAAGCCGAATTCGCCGCCGATATTCTTGATTGCTTCGGGGTAACGGTTGATGACGCCGTCGGTGAGTTGAACCAGTCGGGAGGCGTATTTGCCTACATCGTCTTCTTTCTCACCGTAGAGGCTGTTGAGCAGGGACATGAGGGCCTGGGCGGTTTCCTTCCGGTAGAAATCTCGCAAACCGTTTACGGTGCCCTGCATGCCCTGCTCGGCGATTTGAAGGTTGAATTGCATCAATTCGTAATAGTCGGCCACGCTCTGAAGAAAGAAAGTCCGGCGGAGCTTTTCCTTTTCCAGGCGGTTGAAGCTCTGCCACGCCGTCCAGAAGGGAATCATGAAATCGGCGAAATACGCCATGACACCCAGTCCGTAAAGCTGGCCGGCCTTGAGGACATCCGTGGCTACGCCCAGCATTTTTTCGGGGGTCTCGGTTAACCTGTCCGTATATAGAGACGCGGCACGTTTCAAAACCTGTTGTTGATACTTGGAGATCATAATTGTTCCTTGCAACCAAATCAATTTTATCTACACGCCCTATTTTTCCGTCGGCGCCAGATATTGCTCGATCTTGTCGTATCCCTCTTCAACCTTGGACTTGAAGTCTTCCCGGCCCTTCTTGTAGGTCTTCACCCACTCCGACATGGCCTTCTTCCCTTCCTCGGGGAACCACTTGTTCTGATCGAGCCACATATTGAACATCTTCTCCGCCTGATCCTGCATGACCACCATGGCCGCAAAGGACCGCTCAAAGGCCATCTTATTGAAATCGAACATCTGTTTGGAAATCTGTTTCGGATCCATATTCATTCCTCCTTTTAATTATTTCAGGCTACTTGCCCGCTTTTACCTTTGTTTCCTTGGCCTGCTTGTTGAACCCGGCGAAGAAATCTTCCACCTTCTTGAAGCTGTCGTCTGCGGATGTCTTGAAATCCATACGTCCCTTCTTGTAGGCCTTCACCCAGTCCTGAATGGCGTTTTTTCCCTCTTCGGGCACCCAGGGAGACTGTTCGATGAACATGTTCACCATCCGCTCCGTCTGTTCCTGTAAAATCGACATGGCATTGAAGGTGTTGTCGAAGGTGGCCTTGTGAAAATCGATCATCTGCTTGGCTATCTTTCCCTGTTCCATTTTTTGATACCTCCTGTTTGTTTTTGGGCTATTATAGCCTTCCTTTTTTGTTTGTCAAGGAAAAATGTTGCATTGCAAAATAATTTTTTGCCCGCAACAAACAGGGCATTCACCGCCGGTCCTAAAATTATACTTTATCTATCGAGCTGTTATCAAATCAAGGGCCTTCGCTTAACCACTTTTCCACCCATAAACAGTTTTTTTTGTTGCGTTATAACATGACACCTGCTAAGGCTTAAATACATCCTGTATGTAAGGAAAGTGCTTATGGCAGAAAAGCTCCTCTATAAAAAATACGGCAACCGACGCCTCTACGATACGGCCAAGAGCAGTTATGTCAACCTCGAAGACATAACCCGGGCCATCCGCGCGGACCATCAGGTTCAGGTCCTGGACGCCAAAACCGGGGAGGACGTTACCGCCTTTATCCTCACCCAGGTGATTCTTGAGGAATCGAGAAAAAAGAATTTTCTGCTCCCCGTACCCCTCCTGCACCTCCTCATCCGGTTCGGCGAAAACATCCTCAACGACTTTTTTCAGCAATACCTGGAACAGATCCTCAAAAACTACCTGTCCTACCGTTCCGTGACGGACAATCAGTTCAAAAAGTGGCTGGATTTGGGCATCGATTATTCCTCGATCAACCCTATAAATCCCTTCAAGCCGTTCTTCGATATCTTTCCCCCGGCGGCCGGCGCCGGGGAAGAGGACAAAAACGGCAAGGACAACCGATAAATGAAAGGATCTTCATGAAAGCCTTGACAAAAAAAGAGCGTTCCCCTAACATCGCCACGACCAATTCCGATGGGAGCGAGATCATGGCGGAGGAACAAATCGTCTCGAGAAAAATAGTCATTCACTACACGGCCGACAACGTTGACCAGCCGATTATCTGCCAGCTCGTCAAAACCCATGACCTGGTATTCAACATCCTCAAGGCCCGGATCTTCCCCAAGCGGGAAGGCATAATCGTCCTGGAGTTGAGCGGCAACCAGCGGAATTTCGACGACGGAATCCGTTTTCTCAAGGATAAAGGTCTCAAGGTAGAGCCCTTATCCAAGAGCGTCAACCAGAATTCCGACAAGTGCGTTCATTGCGGAGCCTGCACGGCCTTCTGTCCCACCGACGCCCTTTCTTTCGAATCGGACACCCGGAAGGTGGTCTTCGATCCCGAAAAGTGCAACGGGTGCGAACTCTGTGTCTCCGCCTGCCCGGTGCGGGCCATGGAGGTCAACATCTTTTAGTTCTTCCGTCCAAACCGGAGTAGCCGCCCAAGACCAAAACATCCGCGGTATGGCCGGTATATTCGCGCCGCGGGAATCACTCCCGGCCGGGGCTGCCGCCAATCACCTTGCCGAACCGGTTGGTAAGTTCTTTGCCCCGTTGTACAACCTCCTTCCCCTTCTCATAAGCGACCTTCCCCTTGTCGATAATCTCGGCGGTCTGTTCCTGGGTTTTCTCGATGGCCCGGTTGAGGTCCTCGGGAGACTTCTTCGGAGCGGCAAGGTAGAAATAACCCCCGGCCAGGATCATGACAAGGAGGAAAAGCAAAGCAAGCTTGATGAGGTTCTTGAAAAGAAAGTAGATTACGATCAGGGCGACGGCGACGATCGCCACTACGGCAAACTGATGGGTATTGATTGAAGACCATATTACTTCCATGGATGAACGCCTTCCGTTTGGGACAAAGGGACCGCTGATCAAAACCCTCTCTGTCGGTACCTATTAACGGAATTCGGGAAAAAAATCCAGCATCCTTTCATCCACTTCAAGGGCGGGATTAAGGTGGGGATGGGGTCCGGCATTTTATGAACATTAAGCTTCCCTTTCGTCCCCCTTCACTAAGGGATACCGTCATGGGCGTTTCGTCTTGACAAAAGAATCGTGGAGCGGTTAAGCTTTCAGGTAACGATGGGAAAGATCATAGAAAAGAATATGTTATGCTAAAGGAAACGACCTGCATGTCCGTCCCGGAATCGGGCGGTGTTTTTCATGCCGCCCCGGCGGAAACCGATGATGCAAACGATCAGACATCTCAAGTCCCCGCCGCGGCCGTCGGGGCATTCCTCAAGGTGGCCATCGCCACTCTGGGATGCAAGGTAAATCAATACGAATCGGCGGCCATGGCGGAATGTCTGACCGGAGCAGGCTATCGCCTCGTGGATTACCACGCCGCCGCGGACTGTTATATCATCAACACCTGTACGGTCACGAACGGCGCGGATTATCAGTCACGGCAGATCATCCGGCGGGCGCAAAGGCTCAACCCCCGGGCGGCCATCATTGTCACCGGCTGTTATGCCCAGACCGCACCCCATGTTTTTGCCGGAATGCCGGGGGTCGCCGTGGTTGCCGGGATGGGGGAGAAAAACCGGATGGGGGAAATAATCGCCGCCGTACGAGAAAAGTTTCCGGAGGGGATGGGGGCGTCCCCGGCACCGGAGGTACAGGTTGCACCGATCGACGGCTATCAGGAGGCGGACATCCCCCCCGTCATCCGTTTTCCCGGTCACACCCGGGCCTTCCTGAAGATTCAGGACGGCTGCAATGCCTTCTGCAGTTATTGCATCGTCCCCTATGCCCGGGGGCGAAGCCGCAGCATCGGAGCGTCGGAGGTAATCAATCGCATTGAAAACCTGGCCCGGCGCGGTTATCGGGAGGTGGTGCTGACGGGCATCCATCTCGGGGTCTATGGCGAGGACCGCCGGGACGGTTCCACCCTGGCTAAGGTATTGAGGCACGTGGAAGACTATCAACTTGTCGAACGTTTGCGGTTGAGCTCGCTGGAGCCCCGGGAAATCAGCGATGAGATCCTGGGGATAATGAGCACCGCCCGGATCGTATGTCCTCATCTCCATATTCCCCTCCAGAGCGGGGATGACGGCATCCTGACCAGGATGGGCCGCAACTACGACCGGACCTTTTTCCAGGCTTTGCTGGAAAAGGCCGCCTCCCTGCGCTCGGACATGACCGTCGGGATGGACGTAATGGCGGGCTTTCCGGGCGAGGATGAAAAAGCCTTTGATAATACGATGAATTTGGTTGCTTCCGCCCCGTTTGCCTACCTCCATGTCTTCCCTTATTCCCGGCGGCCGGGAACGGCAGCGGCCCGGATGGGCAATCAAGTGCGGGAGGAAGAGAAAAAGAGGCGCTGCCGTATTCTCCGGGACCTGGGCGCAAACAAACGCCGGCAGCATATGGAAAGGTTCGTCGGCGCCGTCCTGCCGATCCTGGTAGAAGAGCGGGAAAAACGGGTCGGCGGCCGCCTTCGGGGCTTGTCCCACAACTATCTTTCCGTGGTCTTCAAGAAAGGGAGCGCCGTAACGACCAATACCGTCCTGCCGGCGAAAATTACCGCCCTGGCCAACGATAACTCACTTTGGGGGGTTCCTGCCCTTGGATAGGGAAGACCGCTCGCGCTGGCAGGACCTGCCCACGGCCCTCGGATACGTTTTCAAAGATCACCGTCTCCTGATGAACGCCTGCACCCATCGCTCCTTTACAAATGAAAATCCCACGGCGCCCTGCCCCGACAACGAGCGGCTCGAATTTCTCGGGGACGCCGTCCTGCAGCTCTGCATCAGCGAGGAGCTCATGAACAGGTTTCCCACCTATACGGAAGGTCGTCTCTCCAAGATGAGGGCCGCCGTCGTCAACGAGCACTGCCTGGCGAACCTGGCAAAAAAGTTCGGCCTGGGCGAGTGCCTGCTCCTGGGAAAAGGCGAGGAGTCCTCCGGCGGCCGGGAGAAATCCTCTCTCCTCGCCGACGCCTTCGAAGCGTTGATGGCCGCGGTCTTTCTTGACGGCGGCTATGAGCGGGCGTCTGAGCTGATCAGGGGCCTGTTTGCCCAACTGATCACCGAAGGCAGCGGCGCCGGTCCCCATTTCCAGGACTACAAATCGGCCCTCCAGGAATATTGCCAGAACCGGTTTCACGAGACGCCGCGATACCTCTTGCAGTCCGAATCCGGACCGGACCATGACAAGACCTTTGCGGTGGAAATCCGGATCGCCGGGATGATGGAGACCACCGGCGCCGGCAAGAGCAGAAAGGAGGCGGAGCAGCAAGCGGCTAAAAAGGCCTGGGATTTCTTCAACGCCGCCGCCGAGCCATGATAATCCCCTTTTTTCTCCGTAACCGCGGCTGTCCCCACCGCTGTCGCTTCTGCAATCAGGAGATCTCCGGCGGCACTGACCCCCGGGAGCTGGGGGCGGACTATTTCCACGAAAAGGTACGGGCGTTTCTCGCCTCGGCGGCGCGCGGAAAAAAATCCAAGCAACCGGTGGAGATCGCCTTTTACGGGGGCAATTTCACCGGCCTGACCATAAGAGAGCAGGAAGATCTCCTCCGCATGGCCCGGCGGCATATGGAAAACGGCACGGTCATTGGGGTCCGCGTCTCTACCCGTCCGGATTGCCTGCGCGACGAGGACGTGGAAAGACTGGCGGTATTCGGGGTCCGGACCGTGGAAATCGGCGCCCAATCCCTGGAGGACGGCGTTCTGGCCGCCTCCGGCCGGGGGCATACCGCCCGGGATGCAGTCGCCGCCGTGGCGATGCTGAAGCACCGGGGGCTGGATGTCATCCTCCATCTCATGGCTGGCCTGCCCGGCGACGATGGCAGCGCCTTCCTGGATACCGTTTCCCGGACGACGGCGCTGGGTCTCCGGGGCGTACGCATCCATCCCACCCTGGTCCTCGCCGGCAGCCCCCTGGCGGAGGATTTTCTTCAGGGGCGGTACGTGCCTTTAACTCTCCCCGAAGCCGTCGATCTCTGCCGGCAGGCCTGGGACATCCTGGAAAAAGCTCGGATCGCCATCATCCGCATGGGGCTTCAGGCAACGGATATCCTCAGCGGACCCGGCGCCGTGCTGGGCGGCCCCTATCATCCCGCCTTCGGGGCACTGGTCGCCTCGGCGCGCTGGCGGGAACGGACCCTGGCCCTTATTGGGGGCGCCGATCTCGAGGGCCGGAAGGCGGTATTTTTTGTCCCCCCCGGGGAAGAAAGCTCCTTTCGCGGACATGGAAATTGCAACATCAAGTTCTTACGGAACCACTGCCGCCTCGCCACTCTGGAAATCAAAACGGCGGTTCAGGACTTCCATTATCTCTGTGGTTGAAAGAGGAGGTTTAGATGTTCAAATCGGGATTCATCGGCATCGTGGGACGGCCCAATGTGGGCAAATCAACCCTCCTTAACAGTATCCTGGGGGAGAGCATCGCCATTACCAGCCCCAAACCCCAGACGACCCGCAACCGGATCATGGGGATAAAACATCAGGCCGATGGCCAGATGATCTTCTTGGACACCCCGGGGATTCACGATCCTCATAAGCCTTTGAACGCCGCCATGGTGAAAACGGCGCGCAACGTGGCGGGAGACGTAGATGTTCTGCTGGTGCTCATCGAGGCGAGAGAGGACATCCACCCCGAGGACCGGGCGCTGCTGGCAACGCTTAAAGCATACGAGCAACGGGCAATCCTGGCCATCAACAAGACGGATCTGGTAAAAAAAGCCGCCCTTCTGCCCCTCATCGACGCGGCCCGGACTATCTTCCCCTGCCGCGCCTTCATTCCCCTGTGCGCCCGCACCGGCGACGGCGTCCCGGTCCTCCTTCAGGAAATCCGGGAACTCCTCCCCGCCGGCCCTCCCTATTTTCCGGAAGACATGCTCACCGACCGTTCGGAGAGATTTATCGCCGCTGAAATCATCAGGGAGAAGATCCTCACCTATACCCACAAAGAGATCCCTTACGCCACGGCCGTCGTCGTGGATGCCTTCAAGGAAGAGGAAGGAAAGGAACTGATCCGCATCGAGGCGACCATAAATGTGGAGCGAGACTCGCAGAAGAAGATCATCATCGGCCGCCGGGGCGCCATGTTGAAAATGATCGGCACCGCCGCCCGGCTCGAAATGGAACGGTTTTTTGCCGCCCGGATCTTTCTGGCGCTGTTCGTCCGGGTACAGAAGGACTGGACCCACAGCGAACGGCTGATAAAGGAATTCGGCTACGACCAGTGAACATATCCTCGGGGACGGCATTCTCGAAACGTCCGAGGCCGATTTGGGGCAAGCCACTTCCACTTCCCGCTGGCGGCGAAGGCCGTTTTTGGTTATTTGGCCGGTCCCGCCGCCTCCTTCGGGGTTCCCGCCGCCAGCGTCCGGATGGCGGCGGCGATCTCAACGCTCAATCCTCCCAGCATCCGGCTGTGGGCCGCGACCATGGCCGCCGGAGCCGCCTCCTGGATCGATTCCGCCAGGGTCGTGGCGCCGGTACGGATTTTTCCGTCGGCGGTGGATCGGACCGACCAGAGCGCGCCGAGTCTGGCCTCCGATCCCGGAACAAATTCGAAACGCACGACGTCGATGGCCACCCGGTAGGAGGGGGCAACCGATACCGACTGGGGAAATACGGACACATACGGCGAGCCCAGGATCACCGCGAGATTTTCGGCCACCATACGGGCGATGTCGTTCTTCAGCGGGGAGGCCCAGCGGTTGAATTCATCGACCCGCAACTGATTGGGCGTAAAGTTAGACACGATCTGGGGGCGATCCACGGCTTCCGGCACGGAAACGGGGCCGACGGTCACGGCAAGATCCGATGCATCCCCTGACGGCACCGCGGTGGGACTCAAGGTGTACAACTGGGGGGCTACGGATGCACATCCGCAGATCAACGCCACGAAAACGCAAGCGATTATGGACATTCCGAGTTTTTTCATTATGGCTTCTCCTTGGCTTTACCGCTGATCAGGGCCTCCGGATGCTTGTCCATATACTCCACAAACACCCGCACGGCCCGGGCGGCCCGTGACACCTCCTGCAGTGCCTCCCGCAGTTCCTGCGTCGCCGGCGCATCGGGACCCACCAGGGTTTTGTCCGTATTGGCCAGCACCCGTTCGGCCGACGCCACGGCCCGCTTCAAATTTTCCATCGCCGCCTTTGCCTCCGGCACCACCTCCGCATCGATGCGCCCCAGCAACTTGCGGGCGTCCTTGAGCGTTTGATCAAGCCCGGTCAGGGCCGCCTTGGTTTCCTTGCCGATCTCATCAAAGGGGATCTTGTCGATCTTGTCCAGGATACCCGTGACCTTCATCTGAAATTCCGCCATCCCACTGGGCATAACCGGCAGGCGCGGGGGACTTTTCGTCCAGTCCACCTGGACCTTGGGGGCACGGGGGAAGTAATCCAGGGCGATGTAAAGCTGTCCCGTAACGATGTTCCCCAGGCGCAGTTGCGCCCGCAGTCCCTTGTCGATGAGCTTCTGGGTGCTTTTGTCGTCTTGCCAGACCTGGGCGGGATGATCGCGGATGGCGACCTTTTTATCTCTATCGTCAAGTTGCGAAAAGAAGCGCTCCTCATAATAGGACACCAGGGCATAGGGTTTGAAGGTGTAGGAATCCGGATCGTAATGAAGGCCGATTTTCTTCACTTCCCCGATCTCGAGCCCCATGTAGGTGAGCGGGGCGCCGATGGACAGGCCCCGGATGGATTCATCGAAAACGAGGATGAATGGCTCGTCTTTCATTTCATGCTTCGTCGTCGCCGCCTCCTGGTTATCGAAGAGGGCAAAGACGGTATTTTCCGCCGCCGGGGCACCGGCCTGGGAGTAGGGAGGGGGTTCAAAAGCGATGCCTCCCGCAAGAACCGATGCCAATGACTGGGTGCGGACGAGCAGCCCCTTGACTCCCATGGAGACGTCGATGCCGCTGGCCTCCCAGAATCGCGTGGCGGTTGTGACGTATTTGTCGTAGGGTGAATTCACGAAGATTTTGATCTCCATGGTTTTACCGTCTTTTGCCAGATCGTAGGCGATGACCTGGCCCACATTCAGACGGCGGTAATAAACGGGGGAGCCGTAGCCCAGGGAGCCAAGATCTTCGGCCTTCAGGATGAACTGCCGCCCGGGATCAGCGCCGGTGATGATCGGCGGGGTATCGAGACCGACGAATACCTTTTCCTTCTCTTTGGATTTTCCCGCTTCAATGCCGATGTAATTTCCGGAAAGCAGGGTTCCCATGCCGGAAACGCCGCTCATGGTAATCCGGGGATGCATGATCCAGAATTTCGTATCCTTGACGAGGAGGTTCTTGGCATTCTTGGCGATCTTGGCCGTCACCACGACGTGGGAATAGTCTTCGGAAAGACTGACCGCCGTGACCTGACCGATATTGACGTCCTTGTATTTGACGAACGTCTTGCCGGCCTCGACACCCTCTGCCACCTTGAAGGAGATCTTGATGGTCGGACCTTCGTTCAGGAATCGCTCCACGGCGATGCCGATGCCCACCAGGGCGGCGATGACGGGAATGATCCAGACGACGGAGAAACGCGCACGTTTGCGCGGTGCGGTCGTCGCCTCCGGAATGTCGGCTGTTTGGCTGGTTTCACTCATTTCGCTTCTCCATGCTCCCGGCGGAATCCCAGATGAGCCGGGGATCAAAGGTTTGGGCCGCAAATATGGTCAATATCACCACGGCGGCAAAGAATAATATGCCGGCCCGGGGCTGCGCCGCCATGAGGGGCTTGAGCTGTACCAGGGCGACGACGAAGGCAATGACGAAGACATCGAGCATGGACCAGCGGCCAATGAATTCGACAAGCCGATAAAGTCGGACCCGTTCCCGGTTGCTCTTCGCCGAACGGCGCTGCACCGTAACAAGCAGATAGGCAAGGGCCATGAGCTTGGCCAGGGGAATCATCACGCTGGCGATCAGGACGATGAGGGCCAGGTGCCATGATCCCGTCAGATACAGTAGTATGACCCCGCCGATGATCGTGTCCTCGGAAGCTCCGACCAGGGTTGTTGATTTCATGACGGGGATCAGGTTGGCGGGAAGATAGCAGATGGCGGCGGCGATTATGAGGGCCCAGGTGCGCTGGATTGCGTCATGACGCCGGTACGCGAGTTCGTGACCGCAACGGGGGCAGTAATTCGCTGCCCCGGACGTCCCGATCCTGGACAACAAACGGCAGTGCCTGCACAGCGCCAGACCCGCTTTCATGGCCGATGTTTCTCCGGCCCTCATTTCTTGGCCTCCCGATCGCCGCCTGCCTGCGGGCCGCCGACCGGCGCCGGCTCAACGGAGCCCACCCATTGCACCTGTTCCCAAATCTCTTCCGGATCTAAATTGACGGCAATCATGGTAATGAGAACAATGAGCGCCCCGGTGGCGAACATTCCCACCCCCACGATGACGGTGGCCAGATCGGCGATCTTGACGAGGGCGACCAGGATTCCGAGCATCATCACCTCGGCCATGGCCCATTCATGGGCCAGTTCCGCCCACAGCAGCAGTTCTCCCACCCATGCCGGCGCGGGACGATACCATCGGGAGGCAACCAGGACGACGATCGTAAACCCGATATATACCGCCGGGGCAATTACGGCGCAGATGGCGACGAGCGCCGCCGTCATCTGCTGGCCCTCCTGCCACATCACCCAGGCGCCGCCGATGATGGTCGTATCGACCTCCCGGCCCGCCGCCGACAAACCCATGAGGGGAAAGGCATTGGCGAGGATAAAAACTATCGCCGCTCCAATCGCCAGGGCCAGGGTGCGTTCATTGGCCCCCGGTTTGTTGGCCGCCAGAACCTTGCCGCACCGCCGGCACCGAGCCTTGGCCCGCGGCGGCAGCCGGGGAATGTTCTGGAGCAGATCGCAATCCGGACAGGCAACGGGGTTAAGGGGCATCCAGCAAACCTTTACCAGCATTATTTTCAAAAGCGGAGGTCGCTTACGTCGGTATTTTATCCGATACCTACTCTAACCTCATATATTGCTCTTTTTTAATCCTATGGATGGTAATCTACAATGAAAATAGGAAATTGACAAGATTTTCCTGTTGACAAAAGAGAAAAGATATGTGGGAGAGACAATCCATTCTATTGGTCCAGGACAACATGGAAGAATCGAAGCGCAAAGACGTAACCCATATAACCCTCACGGTGCTGTTGATCGCCGTCCTGATCATCGCTGTTTACGTAATCCTTCACCCCTTCCTGCCGCCGTTCATCTGGGCGACTACGATCGTGATCACCACCTGGCCGCTGATGTTGCGCACCCAGGAAATACTGGGGGGGAAACGGGGTCTCGCCGCCCTGGTGATGACCCTGGGCCTGCTGCTGGTCTTCGTGGCACCGTTATGGGCGGCTTTGGCTACCATTGCCGACAACTATCGCCGGATCGACGAAGTGGCGGCGTCTTTCCGTACGGCGGCCATCCCCCCGCCTCCGTCCTGGATTCAGAATGTGCCGTTGATTGGCTCCAACCTTGCGGCTACCTGGCAGGACCTGGCGACCGCCGGCCCGGAAGGGATCATCACGCGGATCAAACCGTATTCGGGACAGGCGGCCAAATGGTTCATCGACCAAGCCGGCAACCTGGGGAAGATCCTCGCCCAGTTTCTATTGACCGTGATCATTTCGGCGATCCTGTACACAAGGGGGGAGGTCGCGGCGGCGGGCATCCGTCTTTTCGCCGGACGCCTGGGGGGACGGCGGGGCGAAGAGATCGTTTTTCTGGCGGAAAAATCGATTCGGGGCGTCGCCATGGGCGTGGTAGTTACAGCCCTGGCCCAGTCCCTCCTGGGCGGCATCGGCCTGGCGGCGGCCGGTGTCCCGGCGGCCGTGGCGCTCACGGCGGTAATGTTCTTACTTTGTCTGGCTCAGCTTGGACCGGGGTTGGTCTTGCTTCCCGCCGTCGTATGGCTGTTCTGGAGCGGCCATACCATCGCTGGTTCGCTGCTCCTTGTCTGGACGGCAGGGATCGTCAGCCTCGACAATATCCTCCGCCCCATGCTCATCAAAAGAGGTGCGGATCTCCCCCTGCTCCTCGTCTTTGCCGGCGTCATCGGCGGCCTCATCGCCTTCGGCATCGTCGGCATATTCATCGGTCCCGTAGTGCTGGCCGTAGCCTTCACCCTGCTGAAATCCTGGGTGGAAGCGGACAGGATCCCGCAACCCCCGGATGAATGAATCATAACAATATCCGACGCCACAATCGGTGAAATCACCGGAGGTGATTCTTGTTCACAAATCACCGGAGGTGATTCTTGTTCACAAATCACCGGAGGTGATTACTGTTCATAAATGGTTCAGGGATATTCCATTACCGTCAATCGAGGCGGAACGATGATCATTCTATCCGCAAAACCTCGCCTTCACGGACCTTTTCGGAAAATCTATGGGCTGTTTTTTTTGACAGGACATAGAAAATGAGTTAAGCTTCCATCATTTTCATCGGGGGGTATATCTTATGAGCTCGGCAAGCCGTCGCAATTTAATCCCAGAGCGTGATTTTCCAGGGAAAATCGCGTTTCTTTTATTTTGTTTGCTGCTGTGTTCCGGAATCCCGTGGGGATGTGGAAAGGATCAGAAAGGGGGCATCCAGCGACCGCCGGCCGAGGTGACAGTGGTTACGATCTCCCCGAAGGACACGCCCGTAGTGTGGGAGGTCGTGGGACAGACCGAGAGTTCCCATCTGGTGGAAATCCGCTCCCGCGTGGAAGGATTCCTGGACAAGCGGGTATATGAGGAAGGTTCTCTGGTGAAAGCCGGGCAGGTCCTGTTCCGGATCGATCCCCGGAATTTTCAGGCCACCCTCCAGCAGGCCAAAGGAGAGCTGGCCCAGCAGGAGGCCCGCTGGGCCACCGCCAAGGCCAACCTGGCCCGGATCAAGCCCCTGGCAGAACAAAACGCCGTGAGCAAGAAGGATCTTGATGACGCCACGGGCCAGGAGCAGGCCACCGCCGCCTCAGTCCTGGCCGCCCAGGGCAAGGTCCGGGAAGCGGAGATCAATCTCAGCTATACCGTCATCACCTCCCCGGTGACCGGCCTCTCCAGTCAGGCAAAAAAACAGGATGGAACGTATATATCCGCTTCGGACAGCCTCCTGACCTATGTGGCTAAAATGAATCCCATGTGGGTTACCTTCAGCCTGTCGGAGAATCAGTATCTCAACTCCCTGGAAGAAATCAAAAAAGGCACCCTTCGCTTTCCGCCGGGGGACAAATTCATCGTGGAGCTGGTCCTGGCCGACGGGTCCATCTACCCCCAAAAGGGCCATCTCATCTTTGCCGATCCCTCATTCAGCAAGGAGACGGGGACATTTCTCATCAAGGCCACCATGGATAACGCCAAAGGCATTCTCAAGCCAGGACAGTTCGTTCGGGTCCGTCTCCGGGGAGCCGTCCGCCCCAAGGCCATCGTCGCCCCCCGGCGGGCGGTCTTCGAAGGGGCCAAGGGCCAGTTCGTCTGGTGCGTGGACAAAAACGGCCGGGCCGAAGTTCGTCATGTAACCGTAGGCGAATGGCATGATGAAGACATCTTCATCACCAGCGGCCTGATCCCCGGCGACCGGGTGATTGTCGATGGCGTCATGATGCTCGCCGAGGGAACGCCCGTAAAGATCGTCGAGAAAAAGACGCCGGCAGCAAGCGGACAGACAGACACAACCGCCGGAAATGTTGCCGCCGCCACTGGCTCCGGCGGAAAACCGGCCGCGGCGGCGCCTCCCGAAAAGGCGGCAAAGGACGCAGCCATGGCGCCAGCAGCAGGTAAGACCGCCCCTCCGGCAAAGAAGTAGGGGGACGCCATGATCTCGAGATTCTTCATCGACCGGCCCATCTTCGCCGCCGTCATCTCCATCGTCATCGTCATCGCCGGCGGCGTGGCCATGTTCAACCTCCCCATCGCCCAGTACCCGGAGATCTCCCCTCCCCAGGTCCAGGTATCGGCCAACTATCCCGGGGCCAGCGCCGACGTCATCGCCCAGAATGTCGCCTCTCCCATCGAATTGCAGGTCAACGGCGCCGACAACATGATCTACATGAACTCCGTCTCCACGGGAATGGGGACGATGACCCTGACGGTCTTTTTCGACATCGGCACCAACCCCGACATGGCCCAGGTGGATGTCCAGAACCGGGTAAATATCGCCATGCCCCAACTCCCCCAGTCGGTCCAGCAGCAGGGGGTGACGGTCCAGAAGAAATCGAGTTCCTTTCTCATGGTCATCGGCGTCTATTCACCTGACGACCGCTACGACCAGGCCTATGTGGCCAATTACGCCAACCTCTACGTCCTCGATGCCCTGAAGCGGATCGACGGGGCCAATCAGACGGCGATCCTGGGTTCGCCGGACTATGCCATGCGGATCTGGCTGAAACCGGACCGGATGGCCCAGTTAGGCATTACGGCCTCTGACGTGTCCAATGCCATTTCCCAGCAGAACCAGCAGTTCGCCGTCGGCAAGATCGGCCAGTCCCCTACCGACGGCCCGGTGGAGCAGACCTTTTCCGTAACCACCAAGGGCCGCCTGACCACCCCCCAGGAATTCGAGAACATTATCCTCCGGGCCAGCAAGGACGGCTCGGCCATCGTACGTCTTAAAGACGTAGGGCGGGCGCAGTTGGGATCCAAGGATTACTCCGTGCGCACGAAGATGAACGGCAAGACGGCGACGCTCCTGGCGGTTTATCAGCAGCCCGGCGCCAACGCCGTCCATGTCTCGGACCAGGTGAAACAAACCCTGGAAAAGATGAAAAAGAACTTCCCCGACGGGATCGACTACAAGATCGCCATGGACTCCACCGAGTTCGTCCGGGCATCGATCAAGGACGTCATCATTACCTTCTTCGAGGCCTGCCTCCTCGTCATCCTCGTCGTCTATATCTTTCTCCAGAGCGCCCGGGCCACGATCATCCCCATTCTCGCCGTCCCCATCTCCATTATCGGCACCGCCATGGGCATGATCCTCTTCGGTTTCTCCATCAACATGCTGACTTTGTTCGGGATGGTCCTCGCCATCGGCATTGTGGTCGATGACGCCATCGTCGTCATCGAAAACGTGGAGCGGAATATGGAGGAGTTCCACCTGCCCCCCAAGGAGGCGGCGAAAAAGGCCATGGATGAAGTGACGGGGCCCGTTATCGCCATCATGCTGGTTCTCTGCGCCGTGTTCGTTCCCGTCGCCTTCCTCGGCGGCATGACGGGGCAGCTCTACAAGCAGTTTGCCATCACCATCGCCATCTCCGTCGTCTTTTCCGGAATCGTCGCCCTGACCTTGTCTCCGGCTCTGGCAGCCCTGCTCCTCCAACACAAGACTGGTGAAAAGAAGGGTTTCTTCAAATGGTTCGAGGCCTTCTTCCTCAAGATAACCAGCGGCTATACCGGCGGCGTTGCCAAGGTCCTCGGCAAGACCAAGACGGCCATGATCGTCTTTGTCATCATGGCAAGTCTCACCGGCTTCATGTTTTATATCACCCCCACGAGCTTTGTCCCCGCCGAGGATCAGGGCTACCTCTTCGGGGTCACCTTTCTTCCCGATACGGCAAGCCTCGACCGGACGGAAGAGGTAGGGGGAAAGGCGGCAAAGTTTTTCATGAAACACCCGGCCGTCCAGGACGTCAGCGAGTTCGTCGGCTACAGCCTCGTCGATGGCGCCCTGAAGGCGAATGCCGGCGTCATTTTCGTCTCTCTAAAGGATTTCGAGGAAAGGAAGAAGGAAGAACTCAAGGCCCCGGCGATCATCCATGCAGCCTTTCGGAGCTTTTCCCAAATCAAGGAGGGGGTGGTCATGCCCTCCAATCCGCCCTCCATTCCGGGTCTGGGCAACATGGGGGGGTTCCAGTTCTGGATATTGAACCGGGGCGAGGGTGATGCCGCAAAGCTCCAGGAAGTGACCAGCAAGTTTATCGAACATTGTCATAAGCAGCCGGAATTGCAGGGTGTAAACTCGACCATGAACGCCTACTCCCAACAGTTGCGGGTGGACGTGGACCGGGAAAAGGCCGAAACCCTCGGAGTGCCGGTCCAGAACGTCTATGAGACCCTCCAGATCCTCTTCGGTTCGGCATATGTGAGCCAGTTCAACAAGTTCAGCCGCCTCTGGCAGGTCATTGTCCAGGCGGAGCCCCAGTACCGCTCCCGACCCCAGGATCTGACCCAGGTGTATGTCCGGTCCACCGACGGCAGCATGGTGCCCCTCCAGGCGGTCGTGACGATGAAGTATGAAGCCGGTCCGGATATCGTCAACCGTTTCAACAACTTCCCGGCTGCAAACGTCATCGGCGGCGCCGCGCCCGGCTACAGCTCCGGACAGGCCATCGCCGCCATGGAACGGGCAGCCAAAGATGTCCTACCCGATGATTTCAGTTATGCCTGGAGCGGTGAGGCCTTCTATGCAAAACAGGCGGGAGGCACTTCCGGACTGGTGTTCGTCTTCGGTCTGATCATGGTCTTCCTGATCCTCGCCGCCCAGTATGAGAAATGGTCCCTGCCCTTCGGCGTCCTCATGGCCGTGCCGTTCGCCCTCTTCGGAGCGGTGTTGTCCATCCTCCTGCGGGGCATCGAGAACGACATCTATTTCCAGATCGGCCTGTTGACCCTCATCGCCCTGGCCGCCAAGAACGGCATTCTCATCACCGAATTCGCCGTCATGAAGCGGGCAGAGGGGCTTTCAATTTACGATGCGGCACTGGAAGCGGCACGGCTCCGCCTCCGCCCCATCGTCATGACATCCATCGCCTTCATCCTGGGGTGCGTTCCCCTGGCCATTGCCTCGGGGGCCTCGGCGAACAGCCGGCACTCCATCGGCACCGGCGTCATCGGCGGCATGCTGGGGGCGACCCTCATCGCCATATTCTTTATTCCCATGTTCTTTCAATTGTTTGAAACCCTGAGCTCCCGCGTGGACAAGAAAAAGGAGGCAACGGCGCCGGGAACGCCATCGGAAAGTGAAACGGAACCGGGAAAGGAGGAAAAATAAGGCCATGATCATCCTTACCAAAATCATCCCCGGTTATTCTGCGTGGCGCACCGCCGGCTCAAAAAGTCTGTTGATCGTCATGACCTCAATAATCATCCTCAGCGGCTGCATGCTGGGCAAGGATTACAGCCGCCCGCAGGTGGACACGCCCGGAAACTGGCGTTTCGAGGAAAAAGATGCCCTGGCCCTGGCCAACACATCCTGGTGGAAGCAATTTCAGGACCCGGTCCTCAACGACCTGATTCGGACGTCCCTGCAAGAAAACAAGGATGTCCGCATCGCTACGGCGCGGGTGGAAGAATACATGGGAAAACTTGGCGTCACCCGGGCTGATCTCTTCCCCCAGGTCGGTCTGGGAGCCGGTGCCGGCCGGCAGCGCCTGACGGAAGTGGGTCCGACGGGATGGAACCCGACGACGCAACCTACTTCCTACACCTTCCAGGGCAACCTCAACGCCAACTGGGAACTCGACCTCTGGGGCAAGATCCGGCGGGCCACGGAAGCGGCCCGGGCCGATCTCCTCAGCACCGACGAGGCCCGCCGGGCCGTGATCATGACCCTGGTGGCCTCGGTGGCCAACGGCTACATCAATCTCCTCAATTACGACCAGCAGTTGGTCATCGCCAGGGAAACCCTGAAAAGCCGCAAGGACTCCCTGGAGATATTCCAGAAGCGCTATGCGGGCGGCGTGATTTCCGAGCTGGAGCTGAACCAGTCCCGGTCGGAATACGAAGACGCCCGGGCGGTCATTCCTCAACTGGAAAAGAATATCGCCCAGCAGGAAAACGCCCTCAATCTCCTCCTCGGCCGCAATCCCGGTCCCATTCCCCGGGGCAGGACCCTGGATGAACTGGTTTTGCCGGCGGTGCCGGCCGGCATTCCTTCCGATCTCCTGGATCGCCGTCCCGACGTCCGCCAGGCGGAACAGAACCTGGTCGCCGCCAACGCCCGGATCGCCGTGGCCAAGGCTCTTTACTTTCCATCCATATCCCTCACGGGCGCCTTCGGTTTCGCCAGCGCCGAGTTGAACGATCTTCTGACGGGACCCGCCAAGACCTGGAACTACGCCGCCTCACTGACGGCGCCCATCTTCACCGCCGGAAAGATAAAAGGGCAGGTCAAACAGGCGGAGGCCCTCCAGGAGCAGGCCCTGGTTAAATATCTGCAGACGGTGCAGGCAGCGTTCAAAGAAGTGGACGACTCACTGGTGGACCAGCGGAAATACCGGGAAAGGCTGGCCGTCCAGGGTGAGCAGGTGACGGCCCTCAGGAATACCCGAAGGCTGGCCGGCCTGCGATACGACAACGGATACAGCAGTTATCTGGAGGTTCTGGACGCCGAGCGCAGCCTGTTCAACGGCCAGCTTTCCCAAGTTCAGACCAAGGGAAACCTGTTCCAGTCCCTCGTGAATGTCTATAAGACCATGGGGGGTGGCTGGATCACCGAGGCGGATAAAATGGCCAGCGGTTACACCGAAAAAAAGCCCGCTCCCTCCCCGTAAAGGATTTATCTCCTGGCAACAGCAGAAACCAAGGGATAATGGCCGTTTCCGCCGTCATAGGCTGAATCGTCAGCCCGGCATTATTCGACAAACGCGGGATAGCGCCTTGCGCGGTATGTCGGCGGGGAAGGCTTAAAGGCGGTTGCAAAGAACCGCCTCTTTCGGGCCGGGCATAACTAAAAATGAACATATTTGCCAAGTTGTGGACATTTTCAAATGAAAACACCTGATGGCTCTGAACTGGAGGAAAATGTATGGCCAAGGCTCTGAAAGATTTTTTCAAAGGCATCCCCTTCATGGCTCTTTTTTCCGACGAAGATCTGGATGAATGCGTCCAGGCAGCGGAACTGGTGGCTTTCCCCGCCGGCGCCGAGATCGAAAAAACAGGGCAAACCCACAACGACACCTGGATTGTCCTGGAGGGGGAAGTTGCGGTGTCCCTTCCCAACGCGGGTGAAACGGAAGAAGTGCTGGCGAAGCTGGAAAAGGGGAGGATCTTCGGAGACCTGTCCGTCTTTACCGGAAATCTGGCGGCTTTCAATTACCGGGCGACACGGCCCAGCACCCTCATCCGGATCCCCCGGCCCGTTTTTATGGGGGGGGTAAAGAAAAATCCGGAAGCGATGATGAAGTTCACAAAAAATCTCACGGAAGTCGTCTTTCAGTTGGGCATCTATCAAAAGGAGCAGGAGGTTCGCAAGGCCGCTCTGCTGGCCAGCCCCGACCCCTACGATCTCTACTTCACCTCCGCCGCGGAACCGATGAAGATCTCCGTCATCAACTGCGGCAGTTCCTCCCTGAAATACACCATCTTCGACACCACGCAGCGCGATCCCGTAATTGAAGGCACCATCGAGCGGATCGGCTCCGCCGACGCCCGCCATAAGATCGCCACCCCCAAATTCAAGAAAACCCTTTCCCTGGGCAATGTCCCCGACATGGAAAAGGCCTTTGAGCACATGGTGACGGCCGTGGCCGATCCGGAGGTCGGGGCGGTCCGGGACGTCAGGGAATTCAAGGCCGTCGGGCACCGGGTCACCCACGGCGGCGGGATGTTCAACGGACCGGTGGTCATCGACGACCAGGTGCTGGAACAGATCAAATCCGTGTCCGATCTGGCGCCCCTCCATAATCCCTACAACATCGAGGGCATCGAGCTGTTCCGGAAGCTGCTCCCCGGGGCGAAGCAGGTCGCCGTGTTCGACAATACCTTTCATCAGACCATCCCCGCGGCGGCGGCCACCTACGCCCTGCCCCACGAGCTCTGCCGCGAGGAAAGAATCCGCCGTTACGGATTCCACGGCACCAACCACGAATACGTCGCCCTCAACGCCGCCAGTTTTCTCAAGAAACCCTTGAGCGAACTCAAGATGATCACCTGCCACCTGGGCAGCGGGGCCTCGATATGCGCCATCGACCACGGCCGGAGCATCGACACCAGCATGGGAATGACCCCGATGGAGGGGCTTGTCATGGGAACCCGTTCCGGGGATGTCGATCCGGGGGTCATCTTTCATCTCCTCCGCAAAGGGAAGAACGCCGCCGAGTTGGAAAACATCTTCAACAAGGAGAGCGGCCTGAAGGGAATCAGCGGCCTGACCAACGATATGCGGGAACTCCTTGTCGCGGCGGAGAGCGGCGACGCCGCGGCCCGGGACGCCATCAGCGTCTTCTGCTACCGTATCAAGAAGTACATCGGCGCCTACGCCGTCGCCCTGGGCGGCCTCGATGCGGTAGTCTTCACCGGCGGCATCGGAGAAAACTCCCCGGAGATCCGGGTCCGGATCTTTCAGGGTTTAGAGGCCTTCGGGATGACTATCGACCACAAGGTAAACCGCGAAACCAGGCCGGAAAGAGGCCAAGTGGCAGATATTGCCGAGCCCAACGCCCGGGTAAGGGTTCTCGTTATTCCCGCCGACGAGGAACGGATGATCGCCCGCAACACCCTCCATGCCATCGGTCTGGTCCGTTCCAAAGAGGATCTGCAGGTTTTCAAGACCACTCCGGTACCGCTCGGCATCTCGGCACACCACATTCACCTGACCCAGGAAAATTTCGAGCTGCTCTTCGGCGCGGGCCGGACGATGACGCCGAAA
>Ga0302248_1000519_pt1 | contig 36722 bp, 31 predicted proteins | sample AAG_UR_Leu_MG_FD_193528 | JGI IMG/M metagenome (GOLD analysis project Ga0302248, IMG submission 193528) | Enriched activated sludge microbial communities from anaerobic digester in WTTP, New Holstein, Wisconsin, United States - AAG_UR_Leu | ecosystem: Engineered > Bioreactor > Anaerobic >...
CTGCTTCCAGTGCACGTCCAGCCCTACGTAGTACATCGCAAGCCTCCTTTCGGCCCTGACTCGGGCCTCGTTCCCACAGCCGAGTCTACCGACTGCGAGGCTTGCTTCATAGTTTCACGGAGGACGGCCCGAAGTCGGCTTTGGGCTTTCGGCCGTTCGAGAGCCTCACGGCCCTGAGCACCGTCGAAGGGCTTTCGGCATTCGGAACAACAACTGCGGATGCTGTCGTCCTCTGCGCCCTCTGTGGTTGGATGCCAAGACGCCAAGAACGGCAACAACAACTTGCGGAAGTGCGCTGGCCCCAACCCTCCACCCCCAGGCCGCAGCTGCCAACCGCAACCTGGCGGCCAGTCTTGACCGCCGTCCCGGCGCGCTTATCATTGAGGTCGTCGGAACTTCGCGCCGAATAGCGGCCGCCGGACTGCGTCATCTCATGCGGATGCCGCGGGTAACCAGCGAAGGGAGCGCCGGATCATGCTCAGGAACGTTGCCGCGATCGTGGCGCTGCTGACTGCGGCGCTGGCCGTGCCCAGGAACATCAGTGCCGGCGAGGGCGGCTCCAAGGGGCCGGCGTCGTCCGTATCCAGCGGCCATCGCGAAGCCGTGCAGGAGCGCGCCTCGTCCTGGTCGGCCGGCAAGGATGACGATGACGACGACGATTCCGACAAAGATAAGGACAAAGACAGAGACCGCCACCACAGCAGCGATTCCGGACGGGGGCACTCCGGCTCGACCGGGGGCAGAGTGGCGGCGGCGGCGGTCGGCGGGCTCCTTGCCGGGATGTTTTCGGCCGGCGGCGGCCATGGCGGCGGAAGCGCTCCGGAGGTCGAGGTTCGCGGGAACGCCTCTTTCCTCGACGACGACGAGGGGGGCTACAGCGACAGCTCCGGCTCGGCCCACTCCTGGCTGAGCCACGGGCAGGGCATGATGTCCCGCATCAACGTGGGCGTGACCCGCTACGACGACCGCGGGCTCCGCGAGGCCGCCAGCTACGAGTGGCAGCTCCACGGCAAGGTATACAAGACGTGGGGGGTGGGTATCACGCTGGGCGGCGGCTGGGGGCCGATCGGAACGACCGGTTCGCTGTCGCGGGGCGACCTCGAGACCGGCCTGGTGCTGGCCTCCACCAGCGTGGACATCCCGCTGGGCAAGGGGCGCGCCCCGATCCTGTCGCTGGGCGGTGGAGTCGGCGGCTACTATGCCGACCCGGACGTGGCCTCGGACACCCGCGACGACCTGGCCGCCCTGGGCCTGCGGCTCGAGCAGGGCCACCACTGGTTCCTCGACAAGCGCGCGCGGGCCGACCTGCTCGTCCCGCTCGACCGCGAGCGGCTGGCCTACCTGGGCCTCGGCGTGGTCCGCGACTGGGCCGACGGCGACATCACCACCACCCTGCGCGACATCAACACCGGCGCGGCGGTCTCCAAGGACCGCGCCCACATGGATTTCGACCGGACCACCTTCCAGCTGTCGCTGGTGCTGATCTTCTGAACCCTGAGCGCTGGCGCACGGTTTTGACATAGTTCGATTCCGTTCTATAATCCCCGGCATGAACTCCCGCGAACGCGTGAAGGCGGCCCTCAACTTCCAGCCGGTCGACCGCCTGCCGGCCATCGAGTGGGCCCCCTGGTGGGACCAGACGGTCAAGCGCTGGCGAGGCGAGGGCCTGCCCGCGCACCTCGAGGACCCCTTCGACATCCGCGCGCACTTCGGGCTCGACCCGCTGCGCTACCATTGGATCCGCCCGGTGACCGGGAGCTGCCCGAAGCCGGCCAGCCACGGCGCGCCGCTGGTGACGTGCCGGGATGACTACCTGCGCATCAAGCCGCACCTCTACCCGCGGCCGGCCTTCGACCCCAAGATCTTCGCGGCCTGGGCCGAGGACCACCGCGAGGGCCGGACTGCAGTGTGGTTCTCGCTGCACGGCTTCTTCTGGTTCCCGCGCCAGCTGCTCGGCATCGAGCCGCACCTCTACGCCTTCTACGATTGTCCCGACCTCATGCAGGAGATGAACCGCGACCTGGTCGAGTTCAACCTCCGGGCCATTGACGAGCTCTGCGCGATCATGACGCCGGAGTTCATGACCTTCGGCGAGGACCTGTCCTACAACCACGGGCCGATGCTCTCCAAGGAGTGCTTCGACGAATTCCTCCTGCCGCACTACCAGAAGGTCGTGCCGGAGCTCAAGCAGCGCGGCATCATCCCGATGGTCGACTCCGACGGCGACATCGAGCCGGTGATCCCGTGGTTCGAGGCCGCCGGGATCGAGGGCATCCTGCCGCTCGAGCGGATGGCCGGCGTGGACGTGGCCCGCATCCGTAAGAACCACCCGCGCTGGAAGATGCTCGGGGCCTACGACAAGACCATCATGCACCTGGGCGAGGCCCGGATCCGCGCCGAGTTCGAGCGGCTCCTGCCGGTGATGCGCTCCGGTGGCTTCATCCCCGGCGTCGACCACCAGACGCCGCCGGGGGTGCCGCTGGCCGACTACAAGGTCTTCGTGAGACTGCTCTTCGAATACTGCCAGAAGGGAGCCCAGCGGTGAAGAAGCCCGCCAATGCCATGACCTCCAAGGAGCGCGTCAAGACCTCTCTCAATTGGCAGGAGCCGGACCGCGTCCCGATCCAGGTCTACCTGACCCCCGAGATGCACGAGAAGCTCAAGAAGCACTTCGGGGGCCGGAACGTCTACGAGAGCCTGGGCGTCGACTTCCGCGGCATCGGCGCGAAGCGGGTCAAGCCGGTCCGCGCGCCGGAGGGCGACCTCACCTTCGACATCTGGGGCGCCGGCTACCGCCGGGTGACCCACGGCGAGACCGGCACCTACGACGAGGCCGTCTACCATCCGCTGGCCGAGCTCAAGACCATGGACGACGTCGAGCGCTACCCCTGGCCGAGCACGGCGGACTACGACTACTCGACCATCCCCGAGCAGTGCGAGCGCCTCAAGGACTTCGCCATCTGCCTGGGCGGCGCCGGGGACCCGGACATAGTCAACGGCGTCTCCCGCGGCCGGGGCATGGAGCAGGTGCTGATGGACATCGCCCTGCGCGACGAGGTCGGCCTGGCCATTATCGACCACCGGGTGAACTTCTGCTACGCGCACCTGAGGAAGAGCCTGGAGGCGGCCAAGGGCAAGGTCGACATCCTCTGCCTCGGCGAGGACACCGGCAACCAGAACGGCCGGATGGTCTCGCCGACCGACTTCGACGAGGTCTTCCGGCCGCGCCTGAAGAAGTTCTACGACCTGGCCCACGAGTTCGGCGCCAAGGCCATGATGCACTCCTGCGGCGACACCCACGAGATCATGCCCACCTTCATCGAGATGGGCCTGGACATCCTCGACGCCATGCAGCCCGAGCCCGCCGGCATGAAACCCGAGAAGATCCGCGCGGCCTGCAAGGGCAAGCTGGCCTTCTGCGGCCTGATCTCCACCCAGCAGACCCTGCCCCACGGCACGGTCGCCGACTGCCGCCGCGAGGCCCGCCACCGGCTCGACGTCATCGCCAAAGGCGGCGGCTACATCTTCTCGCCGGCCCACTGCATCCAGCCGGACACGCCGCTCGAGAACGTACTGGCCATCTACGAGGAGGCGCTGGGGCGCAAGCTGTAGCTGGGCGGCGGCGCTGAGAAGCTGCTGCCCCCGCGCTCCCGGGGCGGTGTTCTTGACACTGCCCTGCCGGCAGTTACCATCCCGTCTGCCAGGGCCCGGCGGATGGCCCGGCAGCGGGGGGAGCCGTCACCCATGATGGACAAGGCCATTGAGAAGGCCGCGGTGCTCATCGAGGCGCTGCCCTACATCAAGAGCTTCCACCAGAAGATCATCGTCGTGAAACTCGGCGGCAGCGCCATGACCGACGCCAAGGTGCTGCACTCGGTGGTCCACGACGTCTGCTTCATGGAGCAGGTCGGGATGCGCCCGGTGCTGGTCCACGGCGGCGGGCCCAAGATCACCGCGGCCATGGAGGCTGCGGGCCTGGCACCCAAGTTCGTCGATGGCCAGCGCTACACCGACGAGCCGACGCTGCAGATAGCCATGAAGGCGCTGATCGACGACCTTTCCAACGACGTGGTCCGGCGGATCCGTTCGGCCGGCGGGGTGGGCATCGCCGTCAACGGCCGCGACTCCGACTTCCTCCGGGGCAGGAAGCGCGCTGGCAAGGACCTGGGCCTGGTCGGCGAGGTCACCGACGTCAACAAGCCGCTGGCCGAACGGTTGCTCGCCGGCGACATCATCCCGGTGGTCGCGCCCATCGCCCGCGGCGAGGACGGGACGCTCTACAACGTCAACGCGGACCTGGCCGCCGCCAGGCTGGCCGCGCTCCTGGGCGCCTCCAAGTGCGTGTTCATGTCCAACGTGCCGGGCATCCTCCGGGATGTGAAGGACCCGGACTCGCTGGTCAGCACCGTCCGCGCCGAGGACGTCCGGAAGCTAATCACCGACAAGGTCATATCCGGCGGGATGCTCCCCAAGGTCGAGGCCGGGCTGGCCTCCATCGCCGCGGGGGTGGCCAAGGTGCACATGATCAGCGGCCTCATCCCGCACAGCCTGCTGCTGGAGATCTTCACCACCCGCGGCGTGGGCACGGAGATCGTGGCGTGAAGACGGCCAGGACGCTCGCCCTGTTCCGCCGGCACGTCATCTCCAACTACAGGCGCCTGGGCGTGGTCGTGGTCCGCGGCCGGGGCTCGGAAGTCTGGGACGCCGACGGCAGGCGCTACATCGACCTCTTCCCGGGCTGGGCGGTCTCCGGGCTCGGCCACTGCCACCCGGCGGTGGTCAGGGCCCTGCGCGACCAGGCCGGGAAGCTCATCCACGTCGCCAACAACTTCTACAACGAGCCGCAGGCGCTTCTGGCCGAGCAGATCGCCAGGCGCGGATTCGGCGGGCAGAGCTTCTTCTGCAACTCCGGCGCCGAGGCCATGGAGGCGGCGGTCAAGCTCGCGCGGCTGGCCAGCGGCGGCAGGCGCTGGAAGTTCGTCTCGATGCTGAACAGCTTCCACGGCCGGACCTTCGCGGCGATCACCGCCACGGGACAGCCCAAGTACCACCAGGGTTTCAAGCCGCTGGTGCCCGGCTTCAGCTACGCGCCCTTCAACGACCTGGGCGCGGTGAGGAAGCTGGTCGGCCGGGAGACCGCCGGGATCATCCTCGAGCCCATCCAGGGCGAGGGCGGGGTCAACGTCGCGGCCCCGGAGTACATGAAGGCGCTGCGCGCGCTGTGCGACCGCACCGGGGCGCTCCTGATCCTCGACGAGGTCCAGACCGGCGTGGGCCGCACCGGCAAGTGGTTCGCCCACCAGCACTACGGGATCACCCCGGACATCATGACCATGGCCAAGGCCCTGGGCGGCGGGACGGCCATAGGCGCAATCTGTGCCCGGCCGGAGGTCGCGAAGTTCCTGGTCCCCGGAACGCACGCCAGCACCTTCGGGGGCAACCCCCTGGCCGCCGCGGCGGGCGTCGCCGTCTTCGAGGCCATCGCCCGGGACGGGCTGCTCGAAAACGCGCGCAAGACCGGCGCCTACCTGGTCAAGCGCCTCCAGGCCATGTCGGCCCGGCACCCCGGGCTCGTCCGCGAGATCCGCGGCAAGGGCCTGATGGTCGGGATGGAACTGTCCCGCCCGGGCGCGGCGCTTGCCGAGCGCTGTCTGGCCGCGGGGCTGCTCGTCAACTGCACCCACGACACGGTCATGCGCTTTGCGCCGGCCATGAACATCGGCCGGAGGATCCTCGACGAGGGACTGGACATCTACGGCGACTGCCTGGAAAAGTTCGCCGCCGGCGGGTAAACTGGAGCCACTGTGGCCGAGATCGAACGCGAACTCCGCAAGATGAAGCTCCTCGTCGTCGAGGACGACGAGGACGCGCTGGCGCTGGTCTCGCGCAAGTTCGAGTTCGAGGGGTTCACCCGCGTCGAGGGCGTGGCCAGCGGCGAGGCCGCGCTCAAGGCCCTGGGCGACGCCCGCACCGCCGGCGCGCCCTTCTCCATGGTGCTCCTGGACCTGATGCTCCCGGGGGCCTCCGGCGAGGAGGTCCTCCACCGCATCAAGAAGAACTACCACATCCCGGTGATAGTGGTCACGGCGCGCAGCGAGCGCGAGAGCCAGCTGCGGCTCCTCGAGGAGGGCGCCGACGACTACATCGTCAAGCCTTTCGACGGCGACATCCTCTTCCTCAAGGTCGAGAAGATCCTGTCCCGCTACTACCTGGAGGAACAGCTGCGCCGCATGGAGCGGCGCAACACCCGGCTCTTCCTGAACGTGCTCCAGGTGATGGCCAAGGTGCTGGAGGCCAAGGACCCCTACACCAAGTTCCACTCCGAGAACGTGGCCAAGTTCGCCCGCAAGATCGCCAAGGCCATGGGCTACAGCCCGCAGGAAGTGGAGATGATCCAGACCGCGGGCATCCTCCACGACTTCGGCAAGATCGGCGTCAAGGAGGGCGTGCTCAACAAGGTCGGGCACCTCACCGACAAGGAGTTCGACGCGGTCAAGCGCCACCCGGTTATCGCCGCGACCATCCTCGAGCCCATCGAGGACCTGAGCTCGGTGATCGCCGACATCCGCCACCACCACGAGTACTACAACGGCCACGGCTACCCCTCGGGCCTGAAGGGCGAGGAGATCCCGCTCGGCGCGCGCATCCTCCAGGTGGCCGACGCCTACGACGCCATGACCAGCCAGCGCTCCTACCACGACCCGATGGACAAGGGCGAGGCCATCCGCGAGCTGCGCCGCTGCGCGGGCTCGCAGTTCGACCCGCGGATCGTCGAGGTCTTCGTGAAGATCCTCGAGTCGGAGGCGGCCAGCGCCAGCGAGGGCGCCCGCCCGGTGGAGCCGCGCTGGCCAACCTGAGACGGCAGTTGCCGATTCCCGGTTCCCGATTCCCAGTCGTCCGTGGGGAGCGATGGAGAAGGCCTTGAAAGCACCGACCGAACTGCGCGAGTGGAAGATCGCCCGCGGTGTCAACGTCCACGCGGAGGGTTCGGCGCTGGTCGAGGCTGGCGCCACGCGCGTCCTGTGCACCGCCTCGGTGCTTCACGAGGTGCCGGCCTTCCTGACCGGCCGGGGCCGGGGCTGGGTCACCGCCGAATACGACATGCTCCCGCGGTCCACCAAGGACCGCCGCCCCCGCGAGAGCCGCCGCGGCAAGCCCGACGGACGTTCGCTCGAGATATCGCGCCTGCTGGGCCGGGCCCTGCGTGCCTCGGTGGAGGCCGACTACCTCGGCGAGCGGACCATCGCGGTCGACTGCGACGTGCTCCAGGCCGACGGCGGCACCCGCACCGCGGCGGTCAACGGCGCCATGGTGGCGGTGATCGAGGCCCTGGTCTGGATGAAGCGCAAGAAGCTCATCCCCGGCGTGCCGCTCAAGAGCCTCGTCGGAGCGGTCAGCGTGGGGCTGGTCCACGGCAAGGCGACGCTCGACCTCGCCTATGCCGAGGACGTCGACGCCGAGGTGGACATGAACGTGGTCATGACCTCCGAGGGCCGTTTCGTCGAGGTCCAGGGCACCGGCGAGAAGGGCACCTTCGATGACGCCGAACTCGGCGCGATGCTTGCGCTCGCCCGCGGCGGCATCGAGAAGCTCTTCGCCATCCAGAAGACCGCGCTGGGGCCGGAGCTTCTGGCCGAGGCGGGTCTGTAGGGGCCTTCCCAGAGTGCGCCGCGGCGTCCTCCCGGTGGCGGCCCTCAGCCTGGCCCTGGCCGGCTGCGCGCGTCCGGCGCCCACGCACCTGGACCAGGTTCAGGGTTCCGCGGACAGCCTGGAGCTGGCCCGGGCCTGCATCCTGGACATCTCCGAAGAGGTGGAGAAGCTCAAGCCCGGGCACCCGGAGCTCTCCGGATGGCGTCCGGCCCGGCCCGGGGTGCGTTCGCTGACCTACGACTACAAGGGGTGCCGGATCTGGATCGACATCCGCCGCGCCTCCGAGAAGCAGCCCCAGCCCGGCCCCGGTCCGTGGGCGACCCTGGGCCTGCCGGCCATCGGGCTGGCCGTCTACTGTGCGGTGGAAGCGCCGCCGGAACTCAAGAAGGCCGCCGAGGCGGTCGTCCGCAGGCACGTCGGCCGGCTGGCCGAGATCGACCGCCGCGCAGCCAAGGCCCAGGCCGGCGCGCGCACCGGGGAGAATCACCAATGAGCAAGCTGATCCTCTCGACCCGCAACCGCCACAAGATCCGCGAGATCTCCGCGATAATGGCCGAGGCCGGCGCGCCGGTGGAACTGATCGGCCTCGACAACTACCCCGGGGCTCCGGAGGTCGAGGAGAACGGCGCGACCCTCGAGGACAACGCCCTGCTCAAGGCTCACGCCGGCGTGAACTGCTCGGGGCTGCCCTCCGCGGCCGACGACACCGGGCTCTTCGTCGACGCGCTGAATGGTGCGCCCGGCATCCGCGCCGCCCGCTACGCAGGCGAGGACGCCACCTACGAGGCCAACAACCGCAAGCTGCTGGCCGCCCTGGCCGGGGTTCCGGCGGAGCGACGCACCGCCCGGTTCGTCTGCGTGGTCTCCTACGTGGCGCCCGGCGTGGCACCGCTCTCGTTCTGCGGGGAGCTGGCCGGACGGATCATCGAGTCCCCGCGCGGCCGGGACGGGTTCGGCTACGACCCGATCTTCGTGCCGAATGGCTCGAACCGGACCCTCGCCGAGATGAGCGCCGCCGAGAAGAACCGGATAAGCCACCGCAATCTGGCCTTCCGCCAGCTGGCCGTGTTCCTCAGGAAGGTGGCGCGGTCCAGCGGCTGATCGGGCGCCGTTCCGGCGCGGGGTCGCGGGCGCCTCAGACCGCTCTGTTGCCGCGGGTTCCTCGGAATCTACCTGGACCTGATCAGCATGCCGTCGGCGATACCCAGCCGTTCGCGGTGGGGCCCGGCGGCATCCAGGAACGGCCCGGCGTCGGCGTGGTAGCCGGTGGTGGCCGGCAGACAGGCGTCGATATCCCGCCACCAGGCGTTGAAGCGGCGCATGCACAGCTCGCGCAGGTACTTGCTGACCATCGAGGCCAGCGCCGTTGCGAAACAGTCGCGGTCGGCCTTGATCCGGAAGCGCACCACCGTGGGGCCGGCCAGGCCGTCGACGCGGTAGGCCTGCTCCTCGGGTCCGGAGCCCAGCCGCCAGACGAAGCCCCCCGGAAAGGCCGCTGACAGAAGCGGCGCGTAGTCGGTCCGCCCGCCCAGGCGGTCGACGACCACGTGGAGCGCCTCGGCCCCGGCCGCGGTGCGCGCCCCGGCCAGCAGCTCGGTCACCAGTCCGAGGAGCACGGTGGCCTTGTTGTTGGTGCGCTCCACCCGGCGGTTGTACTCCCCCTCGGCGAGGGCCCGGCTGGCCAGCCAGGCCGGCCCCACGCCTGAGCGCCGGCAGGCGGCGGCCAGCGCCCCGGCCGATTCGGCCAGCTCCGCCCCGTCGCTGTCGAGCGGCAGGTGCTCGCCGCGGTCGGCGTACCAGGGGTGCTCGGCCAGCGAACTGCGGCAGCGCGCCGACAGCAGACGGACGAAGAGCTCCTCGGGCCAGCCGGCCGGATCCCCGCCTCCGTCCAGGGCGGAGAAGGCCAGCACCGCGCGTTCCAGCCCGGTCAGGGGTCCGCCCGACGAGTACACGGCCTTGCTGTCCCCGACCGCCAGGCGCCGGCCGCAGCCCCGCCCGGGCCGGGCCACGCAGCCGGAGAGGCGCTCCCAGAGGCAGGGGGGGGCGGCGTCGGCGGCGCGCTCCGCAGGGATGTCCACCCTGAGCGCCGCGCAGCTGGTGACCAGCGGGCCCAGCCGGGGGCCGTAGCCGGCCTCATCGATGCCGGCGATGACCGTCATGATGCTTCCGGGGCGCGCCGGCTCACGGCGCCTCCGAGGCGGCCAGCTTGTCGACCACTTCGCCGATGACCCAGCTGGGCGTGGAGGCCCCGGCGGTCACGCCCACCAGCCTGACGCCGGCTAGGGCGGAGAGGTCCAGCTCGGCGGCGCTCTCGACGTGGACCACCGGCTTGCCGGAGAAGCGGGCCAGTTCGGCCAGCCGCAGGGTGTTGGCGCTGTGCCGCCCGCCGACCACCACCACGGCGTTGACCCGCTCCGACAGGTCGCGGATCTCGCGCTGGCGGTCCTCGGTGGAGGAGCAGATCGACTCGAAGACGGTGATCCCCGGGAAGCGCCGCCGGGCCTCCGCCACGATGGCCCCGTAGGTGCTCTCGCTGAAGGTGGTCTGGGCGATGATGCACAGCGGTGGAGGCAGGGCCGTCGCGGCCAGCTCGTCCACGCTGCCGACCACCGCCACCGGCCCGCGGGCGTGGCCGACCAGCCCGCGAATCTCGGCGTGGTCGCGGTCGCCAACGATGATCACCGAGGCTCCGGCCGCGGACTGCTCGGCGATGCGCCGCTGGCTGGCCAGCACGTGCGGACAGGTGGCGTCGATGATCCTGGCCCCGCGGCTCTCCAGCGCCCGGCGGACCTCGGGGCGAACGCCGTGGGCCCGGATGATCACGCCGGCGCCGGGCGGTACCTCCTCGGGGTCCTCGGCGATGCGGATGCCCTCCGCCTCCAGGGCCGAGACCGCCTGCCGGTTGTGGATCAGCGGCCCGAGCGTGTAGAGCGGGCGCAGGCCGCTCCGGGCCGCCTCCAGGGCCATCTCCATGGCCCGGGTGACCCCCATGCAGAATCCCGCCGTGCGGGCCAGCTCGACCTTCATGACCAGCAGTTTCGCGCTGGGGGCAGCGGCGTCAAGGGCCGGGGAACGGCCGCGACGGCGATGCCGGCATCCCCAAGGGGTTGACACTGGCGGTCCCGGCGCTAAACTATCCGACGTGCAGAGGATGGTACGGTGTCACTCTCACGGAGGAGCCCGTGGCCGGCGCTGAGCGCAAGACCGTCTTGGTGGTCGAGGATAACCGGGACATAGCGGAGCTGCTGGGGCAGCTGCTGCGCGCCTACAACTGTGATGTGCTCACCGCCGAGAGCATGGACGAGGTCGAGAAGGCGGTCGCGGGTCGCAGGATCGACCTGCTGCTGCTGGACATCCTCCTGCCCGAGGAGGTCGACGACGGCCGCAAGATCGCGAAGCGGCTGCGCGAGGCCGGTCACCGGTTCCCGATCTACTTCCTCAGCGGGCTGCGCCCGCCGGACGTGGGCAAGGAGTACCTGGGGCTGGTTGACGGGTTCCTGCGCAAGCCGTTCTCGCTGCGCGACCTGAGGGAACTGCTGAATTCCACGCTGGGGCAGCCGGCGCCCGAGGCGGCCCCGAACACGAGCTTCGACCTGATGGGCGCGATGGCCGCGATCGCCACCGAGCAGGAGGAGATCCGGCGCCAGCAGGCCAGGCTGGCGAACTTCGTGACCATCCTCCAGGACGGCGAGGCCGGGGCCGGAGGCCCGGGCCGGGCGCTGCCGCCGGAGGTGATGGCCAAGTTCGCCGAGGATTCGGCGCGCTACGAGGAGGGGCTGGCCAGGGTCGAGAAGTCGCTTAACGAGGTTCAGGAGATGCTTCGCCGTCACGGGGCGGACTTGCTGGGCAAACAGCGGAGAGGTGTCAGAGCGGCCGAATGAGCACGGTTGGAAGCCGTGTAGACGGGTAACCGTCTCGTGGGTTCGAATCCCACCCTCTCCGCCATCCCCTGCATATCCAACTGGTGACGTGAGTTGCTTGTGACTGGGGGGATAGTCTGAATGCCGGACGCGGCTATCGTCAAGGGGCACGCCCCTGGACGGCCGGGCAGTGAGCGCCGGACCGCCTCGGATGCCGCCCCTCTGCGGTCGCCGGCTTCGGCGGTTCCATTGAGCCAGATGCCGGCACTGCCATATGCCGGACGGAATGCCGCCTCCGGCCACGGGCTGCTTTCCTGGCGCGCGCAGCTCACCGGCATTGCCCTGCTGATCTCCGATCTTCTGGCGGCGCTGGCCGCCTACGTGCTGGCCGGCGAGATCTATGCCAGTGCCCTGCTGGACTCCCTCCGGCACCGTCCAACTCTGCTGGCGGCCGACGCCATGATCATAGGGCTGGCGGCGGGCGCGCTAATGGTCCTGATCTTCGTGGCCCAGGGTCTCTATCGACGGGGCGTCAGCATCCTCAACGTCGAGGAGGATGCCCTGCTTTTCAGGGGCCTGACCTACCACGCGCTGCTCGTGCTGGGGTGCTCATTCGTGATGCAGCCCCTGGTGCCCCGCGCCTTCGCGGTCCTGGCCATCGCTGTCACGCTGCTGACGGTCATGGTCGGCCGGCGGACGGTCCGCGCCATCGGCAACCGGCTTCTCTCCGCCGGGGTCGGCAGTCAGCCCGCCCTCATCTACGGCGCCGGAGACACCGGCCGGCAGATGGCCCATCGGCTGCTGGCCAACCCTCAGTTCGGTCTCAGACCGGTCGGGTTCATCGATGACGCGATGGCCGGTCGCACCGAGCCGGTTCCGTTCGGCCCGGGCCGGAAGTGGAGCCTCAGCGTGCTGGGGCGAGGCAGCGAGTTCCCTGAGATGCTGCGCCGCCATGGCGCCGGCGCCCTGGTTCTGGCCATGCCCACGCTGGACACCGACCGCCTGGTGGAAGTCCAGGAGAAGTGCAAAGAGCTCGGCGTGGCCTGCTACCGGGTGCCGCTGTGCCACGGCAGCCACCTGCGGCGCTTCAACCTGACTTTTGTGGGAGACATGCCCCTGGTCAGCGAGCGCTTTCCGTCCCTGGGGCTGGAGCAGAGGATCGCCAAGCGCCTGTTCGACGTGGCCGCCTCGGCTGCGCTGCTGCTGCTGCTCTCTCCCCTGCTCCTGCTGATAGCCGCGCTGGTCCGGCTGACTTCTCCGGGACCGGTCATCTTCCGGCAGGAACGGATCGGGCTGCTCGGCAGGCCGTTCGCCATGTTCAAGTTCCGCTCCATGCGCGTCGACGCCCCGGCGTACGCCCAGAAGCCGCGGGAGGCCGGAGACCCGCGCGTCTACGCCCTCGGGCGGCTGCTCCGCAAGACCAGCCTGGACGAGCTGCCCCAGCTCTGGAATGTCCTGTGCGGCGAGATGAGTCTGGTGGGCCCGCGTCCGGAGATGCCCCAGATCGTGGCCGGCTACGACGCCCTGCACCGCGAGCGCCTGCTGGTCAAGCCCGGCATCACCGGTCTGTGGCAGGTCAGCGGCGACCGCAACCTGCCGATCAGCGAAGGGCTGGACTACGACCTCTACTACCTCTACAACCGGTCCTTCGCGCTGGATCTGGCCATCCTGGCCAGGACGCCGTTCACGGTCTGCGGTGGCAGATAACCCGGACGCGGTTGCGCCGGCGTCTCCCCGCAGGATCCGGGTGCTCGAGGCCGGCATCAGCTCCACCAGCCTGCGCCAGGCCTGCGAGTGCGTCGCCGCCTGGGCCCGCTCCGGGCGGCCGGCCTACGTCTGCGTCTGCAATGTTCACACCGTGATGGAGGCCCACAAGGATCCGGCCTACGCCAGGATCATCGACGGGGCGGCCATGGCCACCCCGGACGGCATGCCCCTGGTCTGGGCTCTGCGCCGCCTGGGAGCCCCCAATCAGGAACGGGTTTACGGGCCGGATCTCCTCATGGAGTTCGCCTCTCTGGCCGCCGGCCGGGCGGAACTGGCAAGTTATTTCTACGGAGGGGCCGAAGGGGTGGCTGGGGAGCTTGCCGCGCGGCTATCCGCGAAGTTCCCCGGGTTCCGCGTGGTCGGGCACGAGTCCCCTCCGTTCCGGGACCTTGACGCCGGGGAGGACGCCGCTGCCGTAGAGCGCATCAACCGCTCCGGCGCCAGCGTGCTGTGGGTGGGGCTGGGCGCTCCCAAGCAGGAGCGCTGGATGGCGGCGCACGCCGGCCGGATCCGGCCGGTCATGATCGGCGTGGGTGCCGCATTCGACTTCCTGACCGGCCGCACTCCGCAGGCGCCACGGTGGATGATGCGCTCCGGGCTGGAGTGGGCCTTCCGCCTCGCGGTCGAGCCCCGCCGGCTCTGGCGGCGCTACCTGTTCAACAACCCGCACTTCCTGTGGCACATGGGATGGAGGATGGTGAAAGGAACGCGCGACGGGGCCACGGACGGCCCAAGTCGAGCTTGACTGTGCCGGCGGCGGCCACATAATGGCCTCGGTTCTCAAGGGGGGATGGTCGAATGCTCTCGATTTCCAAGGGGATAGTGCTGTCTTCCTGTTTGGCCATTCTTGCATCCGGCGCGGCCGCGGCGGCGGATCCGACACCGACGATTCCCGATCCATTCAGACAGGCGCTGCGCAACGGCTCTTCAAACGGCTCGGGACTCCCGGAAGTACCCAAGTCCGTCTTAGTTGAGAGGCTGAACGCCGGGCAAGGCTCAGGGGGGCTTCCGGCCAGGACGTCGGCAGCCAAGGGCGGGAGGGAATCCTCCGAGCCTGTCTCCCCGGCGGCCGGCTCCAGGGATGAGGCCTCCGAGCAGCCACCGCCATCGGCCTTCGAGCGCTACGTCCGTGCTACCAAGCCGGTCGAGCTCTCCGCCGGCGTCGAGCAGTTCGGCTACGGGCTCTTCCTGGGGCCCAAGAACTTGTTTGCCCCGGTCTCTGCCGTGGCCGCCGGTCCGGACTACGTCCTGGGCCCCGGCGACCAGGTGATCGTGCGGATCTGGGGCAAGGCGGAGCTGGAGGCCGCGGCCGAGGTTGACCGTGACGGCGGCCTGGCGCTGCCCAAGGCGGGCGTCATCCCCGTCGCCGGCCAGACGCTCAAGCAGGTCCGCGAGGATATCCGGGCCCGCTACGACAAGGTGTTCGCCGACTACCAGATCAGCGTGTCCCTGGGTGCCCTCAAGAGCATCGGGATCACCGTGGTCGGCCAGGTCCAGCGGCCGGGGCGCTACAGTCTCAGCGCCATGTCCACCGCTGTCTCGGCCCTGGTGGCCGCCGGCGGCCCCACCAAGAGCGGCTCGCTGCGCGATGTGCGCATCGTCCGCGGCGGCAAGGATGCCGGAGCTCTCGACCTCTACGAACTGCTGACCACCGGCCGGTGTTCGGGCGACCTGCGCCTGCAGCCGGAGGACACGGTCTTCGTCCCGCCGGTCGGCCAGCGCGTGGCGCTGCTGGGCAGCGTGCGCCTGCCGGCCATCTACGAGCTCAAGGTTGCGGAGTTGGGCCTCGAGAAGCTCGTCGAACTGGCCGGGGGCCTGGAGGCCACCGGCGTGCCCACCCGCGTGCAGATCGAGCGGGTCGAGGGCGACGGCCGGATTTCCCTGATGGAGCTTGACCTCACCGCCAAGGACCGGAAGGAGCCCGCCGCCCTCAAGGACGGCGACATCGTCAGGGTCTTTCAGGTGGTTCACAGGCTCAGCAACGTGGTGTATCTCCAGGGCAACGTGGCCCGGGAGGGCAGCTATCAGCTCAAGCCCGGCATGAGGATCGCCGACCTGATCACCGGCCCGGAGATGCTGGTGCCGGCGGCGGCCTGGACTCCGGGCGCGGCTCCCAGGCCGGAACCCCCGGCCGGAACGGCCGGTGAGCCGGAGGCCAGGCGGCCGGCGGCCTTCCCGACGCCCCCTGCCGCCGCGGTCGCGGGGGGGGCCGCCGGTGCGGCGCCCGCAGGGGCACAGGAGTCGGGCTCCGGGGCAGCTTCAGGACAAGGCGCCGGCGCAGAGGCCCTGGCCCCAGTCAAGCCCTTCCCCGAGCCATACTGGGAGTATGCGCTGATCCGGCGGGTGAGCCGGCCGGGGATGAGCATCAGGTATTTGCCCTTCAATCTCGGCAAGGCGGTCCTCGACAAGGACCAGTCCGAGAATCTCGAACTGGCCAGCCAGGACACGGTGATCGTCTTCTCCCGCTGGGACTTCGCCGATCAGCCGGTGGTGCGCGTGGGCGGAGCTGTCAACCGCCCGGGCACCTATCCGCTGACCGAGGGGCTGCGGCTGCGCGACCTGGTGAGCATGGCCGGCGGGCTCAAGCCCTACGCCTTCACCGAGCAGGCCGAGCTGCTCCGCACCCACTACGAGGAGAAGGGGCAGCGCCAGGAGCGGATGGTGGTCAGCCTGCGCGGGGCCCTGGCCGGCAAGGCCGAGGACAACATGGCCGTTCGGCAGGAGGACCACCTCTTCGTGCGGAGCATTCCGGAGCGGCGCGACGAGGCTACGGTGGCACTGGTTGGCGAGGTCCGTTTCCCGGGCACCTATCCCGTGCAGCGCGGCGAGCGCCTCAGCAGCCTCATCGAGCGGGCCGGGGGGTTCACCGACGCGGCCTACCTCCGCGGCGCGATATTCCAGCGCGAGAGCGTCCGGGCCCTCCAGCAGGAGCACCTAGACGACCTGCTCAACCGCCTGGAGGCCGAACTCAACCGCACCGCGGCGACCGCCGCGGGCACCAGCTTTGACAAGGAGGCGACCGAGGCGGCCGGTCAGCAGGCCCAGTGGCAGACCCGACTGCTCGACCGCCTGCGCTCGGCCAAGGCCCGGGGCCGGGTGGTCATCGCCCTGGCCCCGCTCAAGGAGTTCAGGGGGTCGGCCATGGACATCCAGCTCGAGGCCGGCGACCGCCTGGCAGTACCGAGCCGCCCGGACACGGTCAACGTGCTCGGCGCAGTCCGCAACCAGACCGCGGTGGTCTGGACCAAGGGCAAGACCTACAAGCACTACCTTAACATGGCTGGCGGTCCCTCCGAGGCGGCCGACGCCGGCGGTCTCTACGTGATCCGCATGGACGGCAACGTGGTCAGCCTGCGACAGGGCGGATCGGCGCTGGCCTGGGATCCGCAGCATAAGCAGTGGGTCTCCGGGGGGCTGGCCAGCATGGGCCTCGAGCCGGGTGACTCCATCCTCGTGCCGGAGAACCTCGAGAAGGTGGCCTGGCTGCGCGACACCAAGGACGTCACCCAGGTGCTCTACAACATCGCCGTCGCCACTGGCGTGCTGCTGCTGGTGTTCTGAGCGGAACGGCGCCAGGTAAGGTCCATGGGCCCAAGGAGCGGAGGCGTCTGGAGCTGGGCGGCCGTCGGCTGTCTGGCGCTGGTCCTGTCCGCGTCCGCGGCCAGGGCGGAGCCCGACGTGCCGCTCGACAGTTGGGTCTACGGGGTGCTCGACCGCCTGCAGGCGGCCGGACTGGTGCAGAGCGGCAGCCTGAACACCAGGCCGATCAGCCGGCGCGAGGCTGCGCGGATGACCGTCGAGGCCCGCCGGATCGCCGCGGAGAAGGGCGAGCGGCGCTTCGACCGCCTGATTGAGCACCTTGAGCGCGAGTTCGAAACCGAGATCGCCGGGGTTGCCGACGGCACCAGGAGCGCCTACGTCAAGCCGGTCGACGAGCTTCGCGGCGGGGGCCTGTGGCTCGACGGCCCCGACCGGGTGTACAACGACAACGGCCGCGAGCACCACGAGGGTGGCAACGGCCGGGCCGACGTCTCGAGCCGTTTCTCCTGGGGGCCGGTCTCCGGGGCGCTGCGGGCCGAGGGGCGGCTCCTGCCCGCCGACGACGAGGAGCGTCAGGAGTCCGGCGGGGCTTTGGCCGAGGGCTACCTCAAGCTCAACGCCGGCAAGTGGTTCCTGCTGGCCGGGCGCGAGCCGCTCTGGTGGGGGCCGGGGCGGCACGGGTCGCTGCTGCTGTCCACGAACGCCCGCCCTCTGGACCTGGTCCGCGTCGGCAATGACGAGCCGGTGCTGCTGCCCTGGGTGTTCAGTCGCGTGGGGCCGCTGCGCGTCGAGAGCTTCGTGGCGCGGCTGGACGACGAGAGCCAGCCATTCCCGAACCCGTACTTTGCCGGCGCCCGGATCTCGGTCATCCCCCTGCCCTGGGTCGAACTGGGCGCCAGCCGGGTGGCCATGTTCGGCGGGCGCGGTCGGACGGTCGACGGCCACACCATCGACTCGCTGATCACCGGCCGCGGGGAGAACGACCCGAACAGCGTCGGCAACCAGGAGGCATCGCTGGACCTGCGCCTGACCCTGCCCCTGGACATCCAGCCGGTGCAGTTCTACGGCGAGCTGGGCGGCGAGGACATGGCCGGCGGCTTCTTCAGCCGCGAGGCGGTGCTGGCCGGCGTCTTCCTGCCGCGGCTGGGGCCCTGGGAGCAGTTCGACCTGCGCCTGGAGTACGCCGACACCTGGCTGGGTGGGCACGGAAACAACGACCGTGTCTGGTACCAGCATGGTGATTACCCCATGACCTGCGACGGGCGGGTCATTGGCCACCATGCCGGCACCGACGCCCGGGACGCCTATGCGGAACTGGGCTGGAGCCCGGTGCCGGAGCTGCGCCTGTGGGCAGCTGCCGACTTCGAACGGCACGGTCTGGCCGAGGACCACCCCGAGCAGCAGCGGGAACTCAAGGCCGGCGCCCAGTGGTGGCTGACCGAGCGCCTGTCGCTGGAGGCCTCCTGCTCCCGGGTTGAGGTGGACAACGCCGGTTTCGTCGAGGGCGAGGAGTCGAAGAGCACCTGGGTTTCGCTGTCGGCGGGGTGGAGGTTCTGAGGCGATGACGCGGGGGCGAGGGGAACGGTCGGCTTTCGGCCTTCGGCTTTCGGAGCAACAACGGACGGATTGCTGTTCCGAAAGCCGAAAGCCGAATGCCGGTTTTTCCCGGGATGAGGAGTGATCGATGAGTTCAGATCAGAGACCTGAAGGCGGCCAGGGAACTGGCCCCGTAGTGATGACCGGTCCAACCCGGCAGGACGAACTGACCCTGGTGGACTATGCGGCCATGGTCTGGCGCCGCAGGAAGCTGGTCCTGGCCTGCGCGCTGGCCGGGCTGGCGGTTGCGGCTGCTGCACACTTCGTCTTGCCGAAGAAGTACGAGGCTACGGCGTTGATCCTGCCGCCGCAGGAGGAAGGCTCCAACACTGGCGTGGCCGCCAAGCTAGCGGGGCTATCGGAGAACATCCCGCCTGGGCTGCTGGGCATCAAGGCCCCGGCGGAGCGCTACGTGGACATGCTCAGGAGCCAGAAGGTGGCCGACGCGATCATAGACAGGTTCGGGCTGGCCGAGAAGTATGGTGCCGGCTCCCGCGTGAAGACCCGGGATGTCCTGGCCGGCAGTTCGGCTTTCGTGGTCACCAAGGGCAGTCTGCTGAGCATTACGGTCACCGACGCCGACCCCAAGGCCGCCGCGGACATGGCCAACGCCTACGTGGAGGTGCTCGAGAAGATCGACCGCGACATCGGCGTGGGCAAGGCCGGCCGGGAGCGGCAATTCCTGGAGGGGCGTGTTGCCGAGGTCGAGAAGGACCTCAAGTCCGCCCAGGAGGCCTGGCGGGCATTCCAGGAGAAGCACCGCATCGTCGCCGTGGACGAGGGGCTCAAGGCCACCGCCACGGTCATGGCCGAACTCGAGGCCCGGCGGATCGCCAAGGAGATCGAGGTCCAGGTGCTGGAGACGGCGTACTCGAAGGCCAGCCCCCAGGTGGAGCTGGCCAGGGCGGAACTGCAGAAGCTTGGCGACAAGCTTAAGGAGGTGTCGCGGTACGGGGTTCGCGCCGGCCCCAACCCCCAACCCCCACCCCTCAACCCCCAGCCATCGGGCTCTCCCCCCCCAGCTCCGGACGCGGACGCGTCCGGCTGGCTCTTCCCCGCCGTGGAGAAGGTGCCGGAACTCGCCCTGGAACAGCTCGATCTGGAGCGCCGGCTGCGGCTGCAGGTCGAGCTCTACAAGCTGCTGGTCACCCAGCGGGAGATGGCCAGGATCAACGAGGCCAAGGAGCGCTCGACTTTGCAGGTGGTGGCCGCGGCCACGGCGCCGGATCGGCGAGCCGGGATGGGCGTGGCGCAGAAGGCATTGTTCGGTGTGGCCATTGGACTGGGATTGGGCGTGATGCTGGCCTGTGTGCAGAAAGGCGTCCTGGGGGGACTGAAGGCCAGCTTGGCGCGTTGAGCAACTTGGCCTGTTCATTTTACGAACTTTCGGCGATGACTTGAGATCGCTCACCACGAGAACCTGAACCCGGTGAAAACCACGGGACGCACACGCCCGGCCAGACTGGCCGCCTTAGCGAGCGGAGGCCGTCCATCTTGAGGTGGTGGGGCTGGCACTCGACCTGGGCCATGCTAAGCGGCCCGACGGCTCGCAAGAGCGCCGCCGCCCTTGTGGCTCAGGGGTTGTTGAGCGCCACGAACTTCGTCATCGGCCTGATCCTGGCCCGGCTGTGCAGCAAGGAAGAGTTCGGGATCTACGTGCTGGCCTACTCGGTTCTTCTCGCTGCCAACGGCCTGCAAGCCGCCCTGATCAGCAGACCCATGACCGTGCTCAGCACCGCCTACCGCGGCGGCGATTGGGACGCGTACATGAGGAGCATGGCCGTTGCCCAGCTGATTCTGGGGGTGACTTTGGCCATCACGATCGCCGGGCTTAGCGTCTGCCTGAGAGCGACTGGCGTGATTTCCTCAGATACGGAGATGGTGTTTCTGGCCATGAGCGTGGCGCTCTTCTTCGTCCAGGCTCAGGAGTTCAGCCGGCGCAGGCTTTATGCCGGCATGCGCGCCTGGCGCGTGCTGATGAATGACACCTGTTACTGCCTGCTGCAGCTGGGCGGGATTGTGTTGCTCTGGAAGCTCGGCGGGGGGGCGTGGGGCGATTCCGGGGCAGAGCCGCAAGCTGGATACGTGAGCGCCAAGAATGCCTTTGCCTGTCTCGCTGTCGCCGGGGGCATCGGTGCCCTTTTGGGCCTCTGGCCGGTGGGGGGCCTGGTGGCCAAGCCCCAGGGGATGGCTGGTCACGCGCGAGAGACGTGGGGCTACGGGCGTTGGAGGCTACTCGATTTCGCCAGCGGTACCCTCTGCGGGCAGGCCCAAACCTGGCTCATCGGAGCGATGCTTGGCACCGCCACGCTGGGCGGCGTGGAGTCAGCGCGGCTGGTTCTCGCCCCCCTGCAGATCATGACCCTGGGGCTGCCGGCGGTCCTGCTCCCCCGTGCTGCCCATCTGTTCGCACAGGATGGGCACCAGAGGCTGCGCCGCTTCATGGCAAGGCTTGCCCCTGTGTGGCTGATCCTGCTGGGGGCCTATGTGGCCACTGCCATCGTGGCGCCCGGCTTCTTCCTTCATGCGTTCTTCGGCGCCAAGTACGCCGACATGGGACTCCTGGTGATAATGTGGTCCGGCATCTACCTCTTTCTGGGCGTGGCTCACCTGCCCAACATCGCCCTGGATGCCATGCGGAGGCCTGACATGGCGGTCAAGGCCAGTCTGCCGGCCAATCTTCTCGCGCTTGGGCTGACAGCCTGCGCTATTCCCTTGGCGGGGGCGGAGGGGGCGCTGGCCGCGCGCCTGATTGGTGCGGTGCTGGCGCTGGTGGCGGCGTGCTGGCTGGCTGCCCGACTGTTGAAGGGGGCGCCCATTGGGACTCTCCCCGTGGCGCAACCGTGCTGCGGCTCCGTCGGCAGGGACCCCTCATGAATAAGACGTGGTCGCCCGGGGCCGACTTCAGAGCTCGTTGGGCCTACTTGCGGCATCATCCTGGCTTTGTTCAGGCGCCGCTGGCGGTGCTGGCTCGCCTGGCCGTCTGGCGTCTGCGTTGCTGGCTTGGAGTGGGGACGACGATCCGGCTAGGCTTGGCCGGTGCCCGTATGTACCTGCCACCGCAGTGGCACGGTACACCCAAAATAGCCTATGTGTTCCGGGGGACCTTCGAGCCCGAGCTACGTCTGGTTGCCAGCCGGTTGCTGGTCGGTGGGGTGTTTGTGGACGTTGGGGCTAACATAGGCGTATACTCAGTGGTTGCCGGCATGGGCGTTGGCAGCCGGGGTCGCGTCCTGGCTTTCGAGCCTGGGGTGCAGTCCCATGCAGTCCTGGCTCGCAACGTGAGCGTTAACCGCCTTGGGAACACGACCATCTACCGGCTGGGGCTCGCCGCGATGGATGGTGCGGCCCGCCTCTACCAGCACCAGGACCTTTCTCGGTGCTCGCTGGGGAAGCCGGCCGAGGGCGCGCCTTCCGATGAAATTCAGCTGAGGCGTCTGGATGTGGTGCTGAGCGAGGAGGGCATTGGGCGCGTTGACTGCATAAAGGTTGATGTGGAGGGTGCCGAGGAGATGGTGCTGCGAGGTGGCCGCGCTACCCTGGAACGATGGCGGCCGGCGGTGATCTTCGAGGTGAACCGGGCTGCAGCCCAGGCCCTCGGCCTGTCGCCGCAGGGGGCCTGGGACTTCCTGGCTTCCCTGGGGTACGAATTCCACGAGGTGGACTACGCTGGGCGGTTCGTCAAGCAGTTGGAGCTGCCGGCCACGAACGGCAACGTGATCGCCTTGCACCCTGACAATCGAGAGATGTGGTCAGTGGCCTCAGACGCCAGTGGCCCGACGCTCTAGGTATGAAGATCCTCGTCTCCGCGTTCTCCTGCAGTCCCCACCGGGGGTCGGAACCTGGCAGGGGTTGGAACACAGTGCGCGCCCTGGCGTGCCGGCACCAAGTCACGGTCATTACCTCCGAGCTCTTCAGGCCTGAGATCGAACTGGCCGGCGGCATTCCCGGGGTCGCCTTCCGATTCGTGAGGAGAGGCTGGCCGCTGTTCGGTGTCCGGGGCCCCGGAGCGGTTGGGGGACGGCTGACGGAATGGCTGAGGTACTACCGGTGGCAGTGGCGGGCGTACCGGCTGGCCAGGGAGTTGCACGCCGAGGCAAGGTTCGACCTCGTCCTGCACGTCACTTTAGGTACTTGGCGAGTGCCGTCTCTGATGGGCGGCCTGAGGATCCCCTTCATTCTGAGCGCACTCGGCGGAGGGCAAAGCGTGCCTTCCGGCTTTGGGAGGACGCTGGGCGGTCGGGGGATGATCTACGAAGCCTTGCGGGAGATGTCGCAGCGCCTGGTTCTCCTGGATCCGCTGGTCCAGAGGACGTGGTGCCAGGCCGCCATGCTGCTGGTCTCGAACCGCGCCACCCTTCGGCGGCTGCCGGGGCCGGTCCGGAGCAAGGCCCGGCTGCTCTTGCCCTTCAGAATATCAGTGCCGGCCGAACGGCCGATGGCCGAGGTCAGGAGCCAGCCGATTCCCTTCAAGTTGCTGTGGATCGGGCAACTGGTCCCGCTGAAGGGGCTGCCTCTGCTGCTGAAGGCGTTGGCGCGGCTCGATGGCCGGGTGCAGTGTCGTCTGACCGTGATCGGCGACGGTTCCGAGATGGGGCGGTGGCGGCGCCTGTGTATCCGGTTGGGTTTGGCGGAACGAGTGGAGTTCTGTGGGCGGCGCTCCCATGAGGAGACTCAACGATCATATCTTGAACATGACCTCTTTGTCTTCACCAGCCTGCGAGACTCCGGAGGCCAAGTGCTGCTGGAGGCTATGGCCTGCGGTCTTCCGGTCGTGTGCCTCGATTGGGCCGGACCGGCGGATGTCGTTGCCGACGGGGCCGGCGTGAAGATCGCCGTGCAATCCGAGGCCCAGGTCGAGGCTGACTTGGCCAGGGCGATAGAGTCCCTTGCTGGCGACCGTGAACGTCGGTACCGTCTGGCCATGGAAGGCAAGCGCTGGGTGACCGCCGGCCTTTCCTGGGATGCTTGGCTGACCGAGATGGAGCCGATCATTGACGCTGCCGGTTGCGGAGGCGTGCGGACATGAAAGGCCTTCTGCGCTTCCTGGGAGCAGAGGCCTTACAGGACCGGCCCGGCCGGGCGGGGTGCGCCCGGATCGCGTGGTCCACGAAGCACTTGTTCGGCCTAGCCCTGGCCTCCCTCCTCGTCGGGTATGCGGTGCTGGGTCGCGGGTTTGCCTACCTGCACGTGCCTCTGGGCATTCCGGTGTACGTAGGAGAGATCGGGCTAGTGATCGGCGCTGCCTGGGCGCTTACGTCACGCCGCTTCTGGCTCGGTACGCTGGGGACTCTTCCGGGCATGTTCCTAGCCGCGTTCGTGCTGTGGGGCGTGATCCGCACGGTGCCGTACCTGGGCAGGCACGGGACGGAAGCGGTGCGCGACGCGGCCCTCTACTACTACGGAGCGTATCTGTTCCTGGGCTATGCGCTGGTCCGCGAGGGCGGGGGACTGGTTGCCCTTGCTCGCCTGTACGCCAAACTGGGGAAGTGGTATGTGTTCTGGGTGCCGGTGGTGTTCCTGGGCCTGGCCATGGCGCAGCACTCCGGCCCGTTGAGAGCAACCGCTGGAGGCGATTTCCTCCTCCTACTCAATCCGGGGGATTTCGCAGTGCATCTCGCCGGGGTGGTGACCTTCTTCCTGCTGGTCGCGGAGAACATTCCGGGGTTGAAGGATCCTCGGCGAACGGCGCTCTGGTATGCTACTGCCTTGCTGTCGGCTCTCCTGACCATGAGCCGCGCGGCGTATCTGGCCATGGGCTGTGCAGGGGCCGCGGCTCTGTTCCTGGGTGCCTCCGAAAAGCTGAGCCGGCTGCTTCTGGCTGGAGTGCTGGCGATAATGCTCCTGCTGGCCATGAACCTGCAGGCCGGAGTCCGCCCGAGCAGGGAAGCCTCGCTGGGAACGATGGCCAGCCTGGTGCAGGGCATCATCAGTTCGGATGACAGGACGGCGGTGGGGCAGGACACCAAGAGATGGCGCCTGCTGTGGTGGGGCAAGATTCTGCGGGAGACCTTGTGGGGGGAGTATTTCTGGATGGGCCGGGGCTTTGGTGAGAACTTGGCGGACGCTCACGGTTTCCAGACGGGCTCCGCCACCGACACCCATCCCCTGAGAAGTCCTCATAGCGTTCATTTCACGGTGCTCGCCAGGATGGGGGTCCCGGGGTTGCTGCTATGGTTGGGGCTCAATGGCACGCTGGTCCTGCACTTGATGCTGGCCTGGCGACGAGCGCGCCAAGCGGGCGACGGCCTCCGACAGGGGATCCTTGCCTGGGCCTTGTGCTTCTGGGCGGCCACGGTGGTACACGCCTCGTTCGGGGTCTACCTCGAAAGCCCCCAGGGCGCGATTTGGTTCTGGTTCGCCATGGGCGTAGGGCTGGCGGCTGCGTCCGCTGTGCCTGGCGGGAGACAAAATCGTGAGCCTCTCCGGCGCTGATCAGGCGAGTCCATTTTGCCCGTTCTGCACCACGGTCAGCGTGCTGTACTGGCGTTCCGCGTCGGTGTACCGCTGTTCGCGTTGCGGACTGCTCTTCAGGTACCCCCAGCCATCCGAGCGGGAGCTTGCGGCCACATATGCCGCCAAGGCCGTGCGCCCCGAGGTAGGGGCCGGCGGGACGCGCCTCGGCCTAGCCAGGGAGTACACCCGCTGGCTGGCCCGTTCGCTGGGCCGGTCCGACCTCCGAGGGTTGAAGATACTCGACTTCGGAACCGGAGCCGGCAACATGATGGTCGCTCTGACGGAGATGGGCGCTGAGGCCTACGGAGTGGAGCCTTTCGGGGGGGAACTGCTGAAGAAGAAGGGCCTTCGGATCTTCTCCGATGTGGGGGAGTTGTCGCCGGGACTTCGCTTTGACGGCATCATGATGATCGACGTCATCGAACACATGCCGGCCCCTTGGCGGGTCCTGAGTGGCTGGCATGAAAGGCTGGTTCCCGGCGGATGGGTGCTGATAACCACTCCCAATGCCCGTGGCCTGAATGCGCGGCTCATGGGTGACCGATGGCGTGAGGCGCGAGCCGCCGAACACCTGTTCTTCTTCACGCCGGGCAATCTGGAGACGATCGTGAGAGAGAGCAACTTCCAGCACGTCTGCCGCCTTCGCTGGCTGGTGGAGTACGGCAGCGGCAATCCTCTGCGCAACTTCCTGGCGCTGCTGCTGCAGCGACTCGCGGTGGACGGTGCTCTGCGGTACCTCCTCAGAAGGAGTCAGTAGCCATGCTGCACAGGACGGACTACGTGGCGACGGCGTGCCGGGGCCGGAAGGTTCTTCACTTGGGGTGTTGTGACACTCCTCATTGCCGGGAGGCGTTCGCAGAGGGCCGGCTTCTGCACTCGGTGCTGCGCAACGCTGCAGCCGAACTGTGGGGCCTGGACCTGTCTGTGGAGGACGTTGCCTTCCTGCGCCAGGAACTGGGCTGCTCCAACCTAGTCGTGGGCGATGCCGAGAACTTGTCGGCCAGTTTCCCGCCTGGAACCTTCGAGGTGGTCGTTGCCGCTGAGATTCTTGAGCATCTGCCGAACCCCGGCCTCTGCCTTGCAGGTGCCCGCCAGATGCTCGCTGAGGACGGGGCCCTGGTGGTGACCGTCCCCAATGGTGTCGCCTTCCGACGCGGCCTGAAGTCACTGCTCGGCCGGGAGACCGTGAATCCCGACCACAACTTCTACTTCTCGCGGCGGACTATCGCCCGCCTGGTTGAAGGCTATGGTTTCAGGATCAGCGACATCCGCGGGTATCGCATGCCTCTTAAGCGCTTTCCAGGAGCCTATTTGGCCGATCTGGTTGCCTCCGTGTGCTCCGAGTGGGCGTGTGAAGGCATCATGTTGACGGCGCACAAGGTGCCGGGGGCCAACCCGAAGCGCGCAGCGAAGGACGGCGAGGCTGAACGATGAACGTTGGCATCTGGGGATCGTACGGCTACGGCAACTACGGCGATGACGTGATGGCTGTGATCTTTGCGGAGGAGACCAAGCGGGAAGGGCACCACCCCATAGTTTACAGGCTCAACCGGCGCCTCGCGGAGCGGCATGGAGTTGGCTGCTCCGAGGACCTGGCCGAGTTGGTGAGCTCTTCGGACCTGATGATCATCGGCGGTGGCGCCATGCTCACGACCCTCCCCTGGTGGAAGCGGCTACTGCGGATCCATCAGACTCCTGCGGATCACGGCGCGGCGGACCTGCTGGCGGCCCTTTCCAGGTCGCCTCGGGCGATCTACTCCATCTCGATCGGAGGCGATGGGACCCGCGTCGATGCCCGATCGCTACCTGCCTCCGTCCGGTCGCTGTTTGGAAGTGAGTTCTACCGCGGAGGCACGGTCCGGCTGCCCAGCGACCGGGCTCTGCTTGCGGCGCTTGGCAAGAACGCTGAGTGCTATCCCGACGTCCTGCTTGGCCTGCGCGATTACTGGCCGTCGCGGAACGGCGGGCGGGATGCCAGCGATGATCGTTGGCAGATAGGGGTGTGCTTGTCCCGGAGAAGAGGGGGGGGGCTCTTCCGGGCGCTGGCAGACTATGCCGCCGCCCGGCGGGATGTGGAGCTTCACGTGATCAGCTCTCACCTCGAAACACAGTGGCGTACCAACGAGGTCTCCGTGGTGCCGGGCTGCGCCGGTGGAACGGTGCGCTCCTACCAGCACCACGATCCCGTGGAGACGGCGCAGTTCCTTGGTTCCCTGGATGTGGTGATCAGTACGAAGCTCCACGTGGGGATCACCGCGCTGTCCTACGGAGCCATGTTCCTGAGCTATGCCGGGGAACCCAAGACCCGGGCCGCACTCCGGGAACTGGGCCTGGAGCGGCTGTGCTGGTCCTACGGGGCCGGCGGAGCGTTGCTGCGCTGCCTGGATGGCCTTCTGTCACCTGATGGCCTGAGGTCGGAGGCGCTTGATTGGGCCGCCGTTGGCGTGGCCCGCGCCGGAAGCCTCCAGCACCTGCGCCGGTATCGAGAGATCCTGCGGGAACATGCGCGCAGCTTCCCGGGCGCGGCCCAGGACACTGGCGAGCAGCGAGGCCGAATGTGAAGGTTCTCCAGGTACACTGCCGATATCTCCTTCCCGGCGGCGAGGACCGCAGCGCGGCAGCCGAGGCTGTGCTACTGCGTCGGCGTGGCCACGAGGTGGTGGATTTCTGCGTATCCAACGCCGATGCCGTGGGCGGAGGAAGTTACCGGCTGGCCCGCGCGCTGCTGGCTTCAGCTTGGAATCGAAGCATGGGCGAAAGGCTGCGGACGGCCATAAGACAACATCGGCCTCACCTCGTTTCGGTCCAGAACTTTTGGTTCGCCGTTTCTCCGGCGGTCTTCGGGGCCGCCTGGAGCGAGGGCGTTCCAGCCGTGCTGACCCTCCGGAACTACCGCCTGATCTGCCCTGGGGCGCTCTTGATGCGCGCCAACCGACCCTGCGAGCATTGCGTCGGGCGTTCCCCCTGGCTGGCGGTGGCCAGGCGATGCTACCGCGGCTCGGCGCTGCAGACCGCGCTGGTCGCCCGGATGGTGAGCAGTAACCGCCGGCGAGGGACCTGGGGGCGCATGATTAGCGCCTACATCGCCCTGACCGAGTTCTCGCGGAGCCGCTTCATAGCCGGAGGGATCCCGGCAGAACGCATTCACGTCAAGCCCAATTTCCTGATGGAGGACCCTGGAGTCGTTGCGCAACCAGGGGACGGGGCGGTCTTCGTCGGCAGGCTCTCGCCCGAGAAGGGCCTGGAGGGGCTGCTCGACGCTTGGAACGCCGTGCCGGCGCCGTTGTCCGTGGTCGGAGAAGGGCCTCTGCGCCAGTGGGCAATGGCTCGGTCCGCCGGACGACCGATCCGCGTGCTCGGCCAACTTCGGGCGGCTGACGTGGTTGCGAGCATTAAAGCCGTCCGGCTGCTGGTGATGCCTTCGATCTGGTACGAGTGCTTCCCCCGGGTGCTTCTCGAAGCCTACGCCTGCGGCCGGCCGGTGGTGGCTTCACGCCTGGGCTCCATGGCCGAGATCGTCAAGGACGGCGAAACCGGGCTGCTTTTCGAGCCGGGGAACCCCGCCGACCTGGCCGCCAAGGTCAGGTGGCTGCTTGACCGGCCCGAGGAGCAGCTCCGCATGGGCCGCAACGCCCGCGCCGAGTTCGAGGCTAGGTACACGGCAGAAAGGAACTATGATCAACTCATGTCGATATATCAGAAGGCGATAGCAGAATCCGAGTCCTCTCATGGGCGCGCTGTGGTGCTAGGGGGCCCCCGATGAAGCTACCTCTGCTGATACATCGGCTCAAGATGCGCGTGAAGAGCGGACTCCCCAAACCCTTGCTGGCAGCGATTCGTCCAGCCTTCCGCTCATCACGGAGGGCTTTGTGCAGGCTCCGTCGGTTTCTCGTGGGAGAGGCTAGCGTCGGTGCCGGATGGCCAGGGACCCGTCAGGATTTCAACGATTTCTGGGGCGAGGCAACCACCGCCGAAGTCTACGACGAGCAAGCCCGTTTCAAACTGGATGATGTGGTCCTGCAGATGTTGCCTGACGGGGTCGGCTCTTTGCTGGATATAGGTTGCGGATCCGGCCGCTTCCTGGGGAGGCTAGCAAGGATGCCGCGGGGGGGCGCAATCAGACTTTGGGGCCTGGACTTCTCGGACGCAGCCGTCAACTTGGCTAGGTCAGTCGTGCCGCAGGCGACCTTTGTTTGCACGTCAGCAGACAAGCTGCCTTTCCGGGACGGGGTTTTCGATGCCACAGTCTGTCTTGAGACGCTGGAGCATATCCGGGGTCCCGAGGGCGTGGTATCGGAGGCCATGCGGGTATTGATCCCCGGTGGCATACTGATCATATCAGTGCCGGATGGCGAGCATGACGATACGGTCTGTCATGTCAACTTCTGGAATCGGGAGTCTCTCTCCCAATTGCTGGGCGCTTACGGCGCGACCCGGGTCATGGGCGTGGGTAGCAGTAATTTGGTAGCCTGCGTGCAGAAACCGGCATGCGGGCGATACCGCTGACAACCATATAATGGTGGAGTTGGTCGCGCGTGGAGCCCGGTGGGCACCATCCGTCGTGTCTACTACGGCTCGGAGGGCAAGCCCCAGTTGGGCAGGTGGTGCGCGATGAGCGTCTCCGGAGAACCCCCAGACACAAGAGATCATGCATGCGTTAAGGAAATTGCCTCTCAAACCGCGCATGCCTTATTCTCAATGCGTTGGTCTATGGAGTGTCCAGTTGCCTTTCGTCGCCCCCCGCCCACGCCCACGCGGTCAGAGGTTCTTAGTTGCCCCCTCCATCCCCTCCACTATCTTCCGATACTCCGGACTCTCCCGCAGCGAGTCCAGATCCGGGTCCTTTTTCATGTGGTCCGCGTCCTTGAAGCCGAGCGTGGCCGCCTCGGCCAGAGTCTTGAGCGCCTCATCCTTCCTGCCGGCCCGGGCCTGGGCGCAGGCCAGGTTGTAGGCGATGTCGGCGTCCTTGGGGACCAGCCGCCGGGCGCGCTGCAGGTAGGTGCAGGCCTCGGTGTAGCGCCCGGCGCCGTGGAGCTGCGCGCCGCCCATGGCCAGCTGCACAGCCATGCCCCGGAGCTGCAGCCGGGCGCCCTCCCCGGCGTCCGTGTCCGCGCCGGCCTCGGCAAACCTGGCCATGCCCTCGACGGTCCTGACGAACTGTTCCTCGGGATCGGCGAGCGCGGCCCACTCCGCCCGCAGCGCGGAGAGATCGGCCTGGGCCTTGCGCTCCTTCCGGCAGCGCTCCGAAGACTCCAGCCCGGCCAGGCGCTCGACCAGCGCCTTGCGCGCATCCTCGGCCCCACTGAAGACGCGAACCAACTCCTCGTGCCTGCCACAGCCGCGCAGGTACTGCCCCCGGGTCTCCAGCAGCCGGTCGGCGTCGGTCCGCTCCTCGGCGAGGATGGCCGCAGCTTCCGGGCTCCCTGCCCGGCCGGCGTCGGCCATCCAGAGCATCTCCATGTAGCGCAGGGCGGAGCCGCACAGTTCCGGGGACGGCCAGCGGTGCTCGCCGTCGAATATCGTCAGCCGCTGGCGGATCTCCCGCTTGCGGAGCGTCTCCTCGAGCCGCAGCATCTCGAGGTAGTTGAAGTCCCTGGTCCCGACGATGGCGCAGACCGCGAGCTTCGCGCCCTTCTCCGGAGGCTTGGCGTAGCCGGGCAGTCCGGCCCCCGTGGGGATGACCCCGGCGAAACCCTTGTCCATGGCCAGGCCGAAGGCCACCCGCGCGCCGCCCGAGAAACCCGTGGCGTAGCGCCGGCCCGCGTCGATGGAGAGGCGCGCACCGGTGTCCTTGAGCATCGCGTCGATGGCCGCGGCGATGGGCTCGTGCGGGCCGTTCCTGGAGTTGTTGCTGCCGACCACGATCCAGCCGTGCTTCTCCGCGGCGGCCGCGAAGAGCTTCACCGGGTCGGCCCCGCGGGCCGCCGGGCTAAAGCCGTAGAGGATCGGCCACTTCCTGTCGGGCGCGTAGGCCTTGGGGAGATACAGGGCGTAGCTCTGCGCCGGATCATGCAGGGTCACGACTTTCTCGATGACCTTGCCGGTCTCGAGGGGGGCCTTGTCCGCCGGCGCCGGCTCGGCCACCTCGAGCCCCGCGGCCGGCGCGGCAGCGATCAGCATCGCCGCGAAACACACTACGGAGAACCCCCGCGCCATGATGGAAATCTCCTCTGCTCTCTTCCGGGCTCTCTGCGGCAGGAAGCCCCGGCGCGCTACCTCTCCGCCTTGGCCGAGCGGGTCATCAGCGCGCGGACCTCGGCCCGGGGATCGGCGCCGGCCAGGACCCTGGCGGCCGACTCGGCGATGGGCAGCTCGACGCCGGCCTTCCGGGCGAGTTCCAGGATCGCTCCGGCGGTGGCCACGCCCTCGGCGACCTGCTGCATCCCGGCAAGTATGTCGGCCAGCTTCTCACCGCGGCCGAGCCGCTCGCCCACCCGGCGGTTGCGGCTGTGCTGCGAGGCGCAGGTGACCACCAGGTCCCCGAGCCCCGAGAGCCCGCTGAAGGTCTCGGCGTCGGCTCCCAGGGCCACGCCGAGGCGCGAGAGCTCGGCGAGTCCGCGCGTGATCAGGGCCGCCTTGGCGTTGTCGCCCAGGCCCAGCCCGTCGGCCATTCCCGCGGCCAGGGCTATGACGTTCTTGAGCGCCGCGGCCAGCTCCACGCCCAGGATGTCGGAGCTGGTGTAGATGCGGAAGGCCGGCCCCATGAAGAGGTCCCGGGCCAGCTCCGCCGCGGCCTCGTCGCGCGAGGCGCTGACCACCGAGGCGGGCAGGCCCCGTGCGACCTCCTCGGCGTGGCTGGGGCCGGAGAGCACCGCGACCGCCCGGCCGGGCAGCAGTTCGGCCAGGATCTGGCTGGGGCGCTCGAGCGTTCCGCGCTCCAGGCCCTTGGACGCCGAGACCAGCAGGCAGCCGGCCGGCACCGCCGCGGCGAGCCTCGCAGCCGACGGGCGGATGAACTGCGTGGGGATGGCCGAAACGACGGCGGTCGCTCCGGAGAGCGCCGCGGAGGCATCGGCGGTGACGCGGATCCCGCCGGGGATCTCGATTCCGGGGAGGAACTTGGGGTTCAGCCGGGTGCGCTCGACCTCCGCGGCGTAGTCCGGGAAGGCGCTCCAGATCCTGACCTGGTGGCCGGCGCGCGCCGCGACCAGGGCCAGCGCCGTTCCCCAGCCGCCGTCGCCCAACACGGTGATCACGGCAGGGGCCAGAGGCCTGGGGTCGGAGGGCAAAGATGGAACGCTGGAATGCGACTTGGTCACTTGCCATCCTCCGCGGCACTTGCACCCACCGCGTTCCTGTCGACGGTTCCACCCGCGTCTCCGGCCTCTGATCCCTGGCCCCCGGCCCCTGCCTTCTTGGCCCCGATCTTCGGCTCTTCGCCCCGGAACAGCCGGCCTATGTTGGCGCGGTGGCGTACGAAGATGAGCACGGCCAGCACCGCGGTCAGTCCCCAGACTGGCCAGGTTGCGGCCAGCTTGCCCTCTCGGACGGCCAGCGCTATGCAAAGACCGGTGGTGACCAGCGCTGCCACCAGCGAAGCCAGCGACACGTATCGGAAGATCGCCACCATCACCGCCCAGGTGGCCAGGCCGACCACGGCGGGCAGCCAGGCAAGTGCCAGGAGCGCGCCAGCGGTGGTGGCCACACCCCGGCCGCCGCGGAATCCCAGGAAAACCGGCCAGTTGTGTCCGGCCGAGACCGCCAGGGCGTAGAGCGGTGCCAGGCCGTTACGGAATTGGCCGTCGGCCAGAGCGCTGGTCATGAAGTGCAGCACCATCCAGGTCAGGGGTCCAGCGGCCGCGAAGCCCTTGCCGGCGTCGAGCAGGAAGACGGCGATGCCCCAGGGCCGGCCCAGCGCCCGGGCCACGTTGGTGGCGCCGATGTTGCCGCTGCCCACTGTGCGGACGTCAATGCCCCGGAGCCGGCCGGCGAGGTATCCGAAGGGGATTGCGCCGAGCAGATAGGCGGCGACCAGTCCGCCGGCGGCCAGGCACAGCGCGCCGGGACTAGGCATGGTGTGCCCCGCAGCGCCCTCCGACGTCCACGGGCTGCCAACGGCCTGCGGGCAACCGGCAGATCGGACTCATGCGTCCGATGCCGGATCGCTCTGGCCGCGCAGCGCGGCGAGCAGCCTGGGGGTGAGGCGCTTGGGCGAGTAGGCCTCGAAGGCCCGCTCGCGATTGGAGGTCACCAGGCGGTGCGGCCGGACCAGGGCCTCGAGCATGCGCTCGACCGGCCAGCGGTTCTCGGTCAGGAAGTGCCCCAGCCGGCTGCCGCCGTCGAGCGTGCGGATGAATTCCAGGCGCTCGGCCATGCCGGCCTCGTTGAACTCGTTGGACACCGGCGCGAAGAGCGGCGAGGGTGGCTCGCCCAGGATGCGGAAGTCGCGGTTGTCGACCGCCAGGCGCCGGTAGAAGTGCTCCATGCGCAGGCCCTCGCGGACGAAGTCGTCGACCACCGGGAGCCTGCGCCCGATGACCACCCTTCCGGCGCACCAGGGTTCGAGGAACCCGAAGCCGAATCCCTCCAGCACCGAGGTGGTGACCGCGGCCGCGCCGGCGGCGTAGAGCTCCGCCACCCCGTAGGTCTCGATCTTGCTGCCCGGGCCCGTCTTGGTCTGCGGGGTGATCAGTCCCTCCAGCCCCAGCTTGGCCTCGAAGCCATTGCGGTCGACGAACTCGCGGAGCATGTCGCTGTAGCGGCCGAACTTGGGCTCGTCGGGAGAGATGGCCACCACCAGCCGGAACGGGCCGTCGGGTTGGAGCGCGTGGGGCAGGCCGCCCTGGCCGCTGGCCAGCAGGTTGAGCAGCCTGGTCAGCAGCAGGGCCTCGGAGAGGTTCTTGCGGGGCACGGCCCGCACCGCGTAGATCAGCAGTTTCTCGCCGGGCCGGACCCAGCCCCTGGCCTCCATCTTGGCCCGGAGTTCTCCGGCCAGGCGTTCGCCGTGGGCCAGGCTTTCGTCCACCGCGTTGGGCACGCAGCGGATGCGGGTGCGGTCCAGTCCGGCGCAGAAGAGCGTGAAAGCGTCGGCGCGGTTGACGGTGATGTGCAGGGTGTTGGGGCAGTCCGGGAAGAGCACCCTGCGGGCGCCGGTGGCGGCCAGCCCCGCCTCGGCCACCAGGGCCTTGACCGCCTCGTAGTTGGCCATCCGCTGGAAGACCAGGTCGTGCACCCGGAAGACGAACCGGGCGACGCCGGCGGGCGGGGTCTCCACCAGCCGGGCGATGGCCAGGTTGAAGGCCGGGTGGGCGCCGACCGAGGCGTTCTCCACCACCACGGTCTCGCAGCCGGCCAGTTCCTTTCGGAGCCGCTGGGTCAGCTTCTCGACGAGCGCCAGCCGTCCGGCCGCGGGCGTCTCGGACCAGGCATTGAGGCCCATCTCCGGGACGTCGGCGAAGCTCAGGCGGTCCGGCGCCATGGCCAGCCAGTCGGGCAGCAGCGGGCCGGCCCGGCCCACGAAGTGGATGCGCAGCCCGGTGTCGGCCTCGACCAGCCCGCGCACCGAGCGGTGGATCATCGTCTCCACGCCGCCCTGGGAGCCGATGGAGTAGTGGGCCCAGCCGATTCTCATCGAGGGAATCTCCTCTTCTTCACGAGAGAGAGTATAGGCGCGCGCAGAGGGCAGTCAATCTAAAAGCAGAACGGCCGGCCTTGGGCATTGGGCTTTGGGAACGGCAACTCACGCGGAGGCGCGGAGAACGGCTGGCTTTGGGCTTTCGGCATTCGGCTTTCGGAGCAACGGCCGTCCCTAAGGCCGGACTGCATAGGTTCCTCTGTCTCTCGCGGCAACGTCAACAGGCGCCATCCTTCTCCTTCCGCCGCCGTGCGAAGTGCTGGATCAAAGACCATGCGATGAAGATGGAGGAGGCGTAGGTGGCAGTAACCACAAGCGCTCCTTAGAAGTTGTAGTAGGGTTTGTCGCGAAAGAAGAGCGTGGGGAAACGGTCCAGTATGGGGTGCAGAGGACTGCCAAGGACGTCCACCAGCAAGAGATGCAGGCCCGAGTAGGGGTGGAGAAAGCTCGTCGAGACCAGCCCAAGGCATATCAGGTACTTGGCGACAGTTGACTTGCTCGCCGTGCCGTTCCCAAAGCCCAAAGCCGAATGCCGAAAGCCGGTCTTACAGCGTCGACATCTTCATGATGCCGTAGAGGCGCATGTTGCAGTCGGTGGTGCGGCTCTGGAGCTGGTCGTTGCCCGGGTCGGCCTTCACCGCGGCCTCGTAGAGGTCCTGGGCGCGGCGGAGCAGCCGGCGGGCCTCGGCCTGGTGGGTCTTGCAGTCGGGCATGCCGGGCATGGCCTTGACGTAGTGGTTCATGCCCTCCTCGAAGAGCCGGTTGGCCTCGCTGATGTCCACCTTGGAGGCTACCCGGCTGATCGTCACCTTGGGCGCGGCCCGGGGCGGCTCCGGCGTCGTGGATACCGGCTCGGTGCTGACCGGCAGCTTGACGTCCGGGTTCTTGACCTCCACGCCGGTGATCTGCACGGTGGAGACGTACTTGATGCCCTTGCGCTGGTCCATCATGGCCAGCAGCTGCTCGGCGGCCTGGAAGAAGCCGGTCTTCTGGTACATGGGGTTGTCGCGGATCTTCTCGCAGTAGCGCCGGGCGTAGATCTCCTGGCCGATGGAGTCCGACCAGTTGGCCTGGGCGAAGAGCTTGCCGGCCTGGTCCTCGGCGATCATCGTCAGCATGTCCTTGCCGGCCGCCTGGGAGGCGTCGTAGGCCTTCTCCAGAATGGGCAGGGATTCTTCGCGGAGGCCGTTCTCGATGGCGAAGGCCGCCATCTCGAAGAGCTCCGGAGCACCGGCGGTCGCCCCCAGCTTGGCGAGGCGCGCGTTCAGCGCCTTGGTCAGCTCGGCGCGGCGCTCCGCCGGGTCGATCTCCTTGATGTCGCGGACGTCGGCGGCCTGGAGCATCAGGCTCATCTGCCCGCCGCCGGCCGTGCCGGTGAGCATCGAGTAGCTGCCGTCCGGCTTCCTGGTGACCACGCCGCGGAGCTTCTTGCCGTCGGCCAGCTCGACGATCGAGATGATCTGGCCGGCGTCCGGGCGGATCTTGATGTCCCGCGTCAGCCGGTCGAAGGCCTCGGCCTTGGCCTTGAGACCGGCGGCCTCCTTGGCCATCTCCGGGGAGACCTTCATGGTCTCGACGGTGCCGAAGGCCTTGAGCGCCCCGGCGTAGTTGATCTTGGCGATCAGGTCCTTGCCGTCGGCGATGGCCTTCTGAGCCAGGCCGTTGTCCGGGTTCTGGGGCTTCGGCGGATCGACTGGCTTGACCGGGTCGACTGGTTTTACCGGGTCCACCGGTTTCACCGGATCGACCGGTTTGACCGGCTTGATCGGGTCGACCGGCTTGACGGGCTTGTGCGTGAACTGATTGTCAGGCTTCTTGGCGTCGCCGAAGATTTCGTCCTTGAAGGCCAGAACCGCGCCGACCGCGCCGGCCAGGAGCATGAGCATCACCAGCAGGGTCATGCGTCCGCCGGACGAACTGCCGGCTGGGCGGTGGCCGCCCGTGCCCACCCCGGGCCGCTTGGCCGTGCCGACCTGGGGGCTCTTGCCGGTCCCGACCGGGGGACGCTTGCCGGTCCCGCCTGGGCGGCTGTTGCCGTTCTGGGGAGCTGATTCCGCCACGGTCACCTCGCAATGCGTAAACGCCACAAAGACGCAATGATAAATATACACCGATGGAGGCCGGATTGTCAACGCCGCTTGGGCGGCTCCCGTTGAATCATCCTCAGTTGTAAGGGGCTGAAGAAGAAAGGGCTCCTCATCCGATAACTCCTTGAACCCGGCAAGGTTAAGGAGCCCGAGATGAGGAAGCCCAGTTTCTGCGTTGGGGTGTTGTCTTGG
>Ga0302248_1000523_pt1 | contig 36565 bp, 42 predicted proteins | sample AAG_UR_Leu_MG_FD_193528 | JGI IMG/M metagenome (GOLD analysis project Ga0302248, IMG submission 193528) | Enriched activated sludge microbial communities from anaerobic digester in WTTP, New Holstein, Wisconsin, United States - AAG_UR_Leu | ecosystem: Engineered > Bioreactor > Anaerobic >...
TGAACCAGGCACTCCTTTTGAAGATATTCCCGAGGACTGGGTATGTCCGTTGTGCGGAGTTGGAAAGGACATGTTCGAAAAGGAATAAAAGAAGAAATATTATTTAGTTTGCACGAGAAAAACTGAGTAAATCTCAGTTTTTTTCATATAAACAAATATTATAAAATAATTGAGTATTGCTAAAACTAGCGATACATGATAAAATAAATTTTGTCGGCAATCCCGAACTAATATTCCCGGTTTGTGTAACGGTAGCACAACTGACTCTGGATCAGTTTGTTGAGGTTCAAATCCTTAACCGGGAGCCATACGAAAATTAAGACATTGCAATAGTTTGCAGTGTCTTTTGTTTTTTTGTAAATAGTATACATAATGTGAAATGGGGACTATTTGGGGACTATTGACTTCAAAAAAATAAAAAAAGCAGGTTTTTACGCCTGCCAGGAATTTATTCCTTTACTTTTGTCCAATAGGTTTTCGAGTGTGGAAGCTGCTTTTGTATCGGCTGTTCTAAGTGCATGGGAATAAATATCGATGGTTGTACTTGTTTGAGTATGCCCTAACCTGGAGGAAATTGTTTTTACATCGACTTTTTCAGCAATAAGCAGTGTCGCACTTGTATGTCTCAGTCCATGAAATGGTATTTCCGGAAGGTAAAGCTGTTCTTTTTCTTTATCAGGGATATCATGGTTATTTTTTATGCTCTTATTATATTTTCTGATGGTTCTTTTCAACCACTGGAATGGTGTTGTGTAGCTCATTACTACACCGTTCCACTGAGTAAAGAGCAGCTTATTGTTATCCCATGCCTTATCCCATAGATCTCCGCATTTTAGTCTTTGTATATTTTGTTCAACCTTATACTTGGATAGAAGTCTTGTAACATTATTCGGAATTGATACAAGTCGGTTAGAACCATCATTTTTCGTAGCTTTGAGATACATTCCTTTTTCAGGAGTATGCCCATATGCTTTATTAATGTCTATTGTATGAGCTTCTGTATCAATATCATCCCATGTAAGTGCCAGTAATTCACCCAATCGTAATCCGGTATATATCGATAAGTTGGCAATAACCTGATACATCAGCTTCGACTCCTGGGCTAATTCAAGGAATCTAATTGTTTGTTCTTCTGTAAAATGCTTTATTTTACTGACATCATTATATGTCTTATTTTCGTTTTTCGGAACTTTAACACGCTCACAAGGATTTGATAATATGACCTGCCAGTAAACGGCTGTATGTAGTATTGAACTCAATATCTGATGCTGGTATTTTACAGTTCGGTCGCTATATCCTCCGGACTTTCCATCTTTTCTAACGCCATCTTCCAAGAGATTATTGAGAAATTCTATAATATGAACAGGTTGAAGCTTGTCTAAACGGATATGCCCAAGGGCAGGTAGTATTTTGCTATTTAGTTCAAGTTTGTATGAGTCTAGCGTTTTAGGCTGCAACTGTTTTTCCGCATACTCTTCGAGCCATCGGTCGGCAAAACTGCTTAATGTGATATTGCCATCAAGGAATTGCCCTGTCTGCACTTGTCTCTCAAATTCTGCTGCAAGGCGCTGAAGTTCCTTTTCTTTCTGCCGCTCTGTTAATCCCGGGTCCAGGGTAACGCTCTTGTATTTTCTAAGCTTCTTACCTTTTGAGTCATAACCGGTTGATACGGTTATCCTGTATGAATTTTCGCTTCTTCGCTCAATGGATGCCACTGGTTATCCCTCCTTACTTTTTATTTGTTCTAAATCCTCTATTAAGAGCTTTTTTGCCTGAATTTCAGGCATTCCGCGCTCAATTCTTTTTTTATACCTATCTTTTGCTCTTTTTTCATCAGTCTGCTTTGTACTGGGATATCCACATACTTCACAGCACTTTCTTTTTTTTAGATAGTGGAAATAATAGTTATTGCAAGCCGGACATTTATAAATTATGTAATTGTTTTTTAAAGTATATAGTAGTTCAAGCCATGGTATAGCAATAAAATTTTTCACAATATATCTAAAATCAATGTCCAAGACTAAAGCTTTCTGTTTAACTTGCCATTCTGTTTTGTCTATTGCCTCTCCTTCTTCGTTATCAGCTATATGAATCTCATATGTTTCTTTCTTTTTTATCACAGATAACTTTTTCTCAACCGGAACTAATTCAGGAACTATGGATATATCTGTTATCCGTGTTTTAAGGAGGTGTGCTATTTCATCAAATTCACATATACTTGATATAGCATTTCCAATACTCCTATATGGTTTACTTCCTTGAATATTGTTACTTATAACATTTTGAATAAGTTTTCTGAGTATTAATGCTTCTTCCACAATGCACTTAGCCTTTTCGTATTCGGGTACTAATTTTGTTTCATGTTCATAAGTTGTATCATCATAAAAAGGCACTCTAAATATATCCGGATTATAGAATTTTTCAAGAAAAGCGTTTGCGTTTATCTTTGCTTTTTCAAATAGCGGATCTAGTTCAGATTCATTGACATCACTAATATTTTCAATTTTAGTGCTATCGTAAATATAGTTATATGGAAGTGGTTCAGCCACTTTTATTAACTCCGATAAAATATAACCATGAGGATAGATTTCACTTCGTAACCCGATTCTATAATACTCAAGCCTTTTACTCTGACTTATTGAGAAACAGATGCTATGTAACGACACATAATCACCACCTTCACTACAATAAAAAACATCACTAAATTTCAATTCCAGTTGTACCTATGTGTATATGTTGAGATTACTTAATTCCCGAATGTCACTAAAATAATGTATTTTTTATAGTTAGTGACATTTTCAATATAATAGTACCATAAGCTATTGCGAATAGCAAGGGAAAATTTGGAGGTGAAAAAATGGTAAACCTTAAAAAAATTATTTCTGATAAAGGTATTTCTCAATCTAAAGTAGCAAGGATTGCTGACATCCCCCAAAGCAATTTTAATTTGATCTGTAATGGCAAGCTCCATCCTTGTCCAGCGTGGAGGAGAAGGATATCCGAAGTATTAGAAATGCAAGAAGATGAACTTTTTCCGGAATTTGTGAAGAAGGAGGTAGAATAAAATGTCAAGACGTGTAGGAATTAAAGCTGCTTCAGAAGCGACTGGCCTTTCGCAGTGGGAGTTACGTCAAGGGGCAAGGTCCGGGCGGTATCCGCATTTTAGGGTAGGTGATTCTGAACATGGAAGGATAATCTTTGACTTAGAATTACTTGAAGAACATATCAAACGACAGATGATTCAGAATGTAAAAAGCCAAGAAGGTGAGAGAATTGTTGAACTTGGAAAACTTCGCAAAGTAGCTGAGTAATTGAATAAGAGAGGCGAGCGAATATTCTAGAACGGAGAAGGTGATTATTAATGGCATTGACCCAAAGCGAGATCAATAAAGCGGCAAAAAAGTTAGCATCCATATACCACTTGACAGATACTAATCCACGAGCAATAAACCCGATTGATAAAGAGCGTCTGTATGCACTGGCCGGCCAAAACCCGGAAATACACTATGCGGCGTTAGCAATCAATAATAAGCGGGATAAAGGCAGGTGAGATATATGGCTTCACCTCAGCCGACAGATGCACACGGAATAATAGCGCATGACATACAAGAAAACATAATAACTCGAAACTTCACAGAACAGCAACTTAAAATAATATACTTAATAATCAGGCTAAGTTGGGGTTGCGGGTTGAAGGCATGGCAGTACAATTCCTATAGAGATTTTGAAGCAATAGGAATTTATAAAAGTGATATTGCCGGACATCTTAAGTATTTAGACTATAATCGAGTTATTGAGTGGATTGAAAAGTATAATTTGCTCATATTCAATAAGGATTATGACGAGTGGAAAATTCCAATCAATAAGAAAAGTAGCCCAGGATTAATGAACAGACTCGTACATGAAAGTTTGAAAAATTCTAACGACGTTAGAGAATTACTAACGGTGTTAGGAAAAATCCCGAACGGTGTTAGGAAATTTCCCGAACGATCCGAGACAGAAACGTCTACAACCGTAAAGGATATAAAGCTGTCTAAAGAAAGTATTAAAGAAAGTATTAATATATATACTCCTGACTTTGAAAAATTTTATAGTCTTTATCCTAATCCACAAAATAAACAGCAATCATTTAAGAACTGGAAAACGTGCCTAAAAAAACATTCTGTTGAAGAATTGCTTAAGGCATCTGAAAACTATAAAAACTCTGTGGAAGGCAGAGACAGACAGTATATAAAAACAAGCTCCAATTTCCTGGGTAGAGATAAGTTTTATATTGATTATCTACCAGAAAACTACAAAGAAGTAGAACAGCTCAAGACAAGGGGATGGTAATAATGCAGCAGCTACCAAATAACAAAGAAGCAGAAAGGTACATTATAGGCTCAATATTATTAGACAATGAGCTAATGGAAAATAACCTAACATCCGAGGACTTTTACACCATAGAGCACAAATTTATTTTTGAGGCTATGGAAAATCTTCACAAAAGCAATAGGCCTATTGATCCGGTCACATTAATGGATGTGCTAAAAGGTAATGATTCTGTTACATTTCAATATCTTACAGATTTTATTGGGGCTATAGTAACTACGCATCAATTTGATTACTATATCAAAATAGTCAAGGAACAAGCAGCAAGAAGGAAACTTATTAAAATATCAGAGAGTATCAAGCAAATGAGCTTTAAGGGTAATGAAGAGATAGCGGACATAATAAACCAATGCACGAAAGATATTCAAGCTTTGGATATAGCAGAAAGCGAAGATATAAATTATATCCCGGACATAGTTGATGGAGTACTTGAAAAGATAAAGCAGACTAACAAGACTGGGTGTATAGCTGGAATCAAAACAGGTTTTCATGATCTGGACAAGCTAACCGGTGGCTGGCAGCCTGGGAGGTATTATATACTTGGTGCAAGGCCGAAAATGGGAAAAACCTCTCTATTTTGTCAGATAGCAGAGACAGCAGCTAACCAAAAGCCAGTTATTATATTCAGCTTGGAAATGTCAAAAGAAGAACTGATTAAGCTTTTGATATACCAAAATTCAAAGATAGATTCGATGCTGGAACAGAATGGACAGCTCACGCAACCGCAGTTTAAAACAATGCAGGAAGTAGCAGAAAATATGAAATGCAAGAACCTGTATATCGACGATAAAAGCAGGGATATGCAGCAGATCCGCGCAAGCATTAAGCAAATACAGAAGGATCTGGACCATAAGAATAAGGGTAAATTGGGGCTTATCGTTATTGACTATGTGCAAATGATTCACGGAGACAAGAGACTTAGCAGAAACTATCAACTTGAAGAAATCAGCCGAGGGATAAAGGAACTTGCAAAAGATCATGAATTATGCGTGCTTGCTCTTAGCCAACTGAGTAGGGAAGTAGATAACAGGAAGGACAATAAGCCGCTTCCAAGTGATTTACGGGACAGTGGAAGTTTTGAGCAAGACTGTGATGGACTAATGCTTATGTACCGTGATGCCTACTATAAAGGGCAGACAGGGAATAACACACAAGAATATACTTTCGGGAAAGAAAAAGTGCTTGCAGATATAGTTGATATAAACATGTTTCTCAACCGTCACGGCAAAGCAGATAGATTCAAACTTCACTTTTTAGCACCTTATAGGAAATTCATTGAAACAAGCGACTTCTACCCTTGCAATGAGAAGGCTCCTTGGGACTAAGGGGGTATTTGTATGGATATAGTGCAAACTCTAAGAACCGAATACAACAAAGTATTAGCGAGGTGGGACAAAGCGACCAAATTCCTTGAAAGTCCTAAAAGAACCCACGAAGAAGTAGATCAGTGGATGCCGGAATATGAATCGATATTAAAGCAGAGGCAGGAATTATGCTATAAGATATGGCAAATTTCAGGAATAAAGCCGGCAGTAGAGGAATTTGAAGGAGGGTTTATCTTTATAGGGGATACAGTAAGATAATAAGGTTGTTACCTTACTGACTAAACACATATCAACTAACGAAAGGAAGATAGAAAAATGAATGGAAAAATCACAATAGACGGGTACTGTAGAGGCCATTATGAAATTCATACAAACGGAGGACAGCCTGATCCGGAAGCAATATGCAGCCTCACAATGCGAATTGACAGTAATGCAGAAACACTGGAACTGCTAGAGATTATGAAAAACTCTATACAAAGATCTGTTAATGCAGAATACGACTACAACAAGTCCATGAAGATAAGTATAAACCGGAATTTGGAAGAGGCAGGATTGGCACCGCTTCCTGATAATGTGCTTGACTGCATTTTGGATGAAATCAAATTCCAAAGGGCATCTGAAGTCACAGACTAAAAAAATAGAGCAGGCAATTCTACTATCCCGCTCCCTACTATACTCACTTAATCTATTATAGCAGGGAGGTATAGAATTGGGAATAGATGGTTTTATAACCCCAAATCTGATAGAAAGAGCTGAAAACGTATTTCAACTATATCCGGAGTATCGGCTTGATATGGAACGAGCTGCGAAAGAAAATCCTTTTTTAGTTTTACGTTACCGTTCAATACTCAGCAGCATTGCTAATGCACAAATTAGCAACAATGTAGCAAGATTTGATAAAGCAATAGCAGCCTATATTTGCATATACAAAAAGTTTAAACAATTGAGACTATATCATGACGAGTAAAAGTTGAAGGAGGAAGAGATGATGAAATTAACGCGATATGAACAGGAAACGGTCATATTGTTTAACGAGGAAGAGAGTCAAGCCCAGGTGTACACATATAACAAGCCACTTCAGAAGAAGCTGGACAAGCTCTGCAATAGAGAAGGGGCAGAGCTAAAAACTTCAGATAGTGCCGGGGCAAAAACTTACCTTGTTCCAAAAACATGGATTAAGGTTACTCCTAAAAGGCAGGTTAGTTTAACTGAGGTGCAAAGAAAAGCAATCGGTGAAAGATTATTGAAGAGTAAAAGCTCCTAAAATCAATTCTGCATGCAAATTTCTTCAGTACACAAATAGAATTCTACACTAAACTACTGTAGGTAATATAAATCCATTACTAAGAAAAATCGGATTGCAGTTTTGCCTGTATTCATGTAGAAATACAACAACAAATTTTATGGAGGTAAAAAAATGAGAATAAATTTAGCGAAATACAACCTTGAAATGTTTATTAATATAGACATGAAGCTAATAGAGGAATGTCAGTTACAGATACAAGAGAAAATAAAGAATCTGCAATCTCAATATGATAGACTTTCAGCAATAATGGAGAAATATAAAGAAATGCAGGCACTACTAACGAAGGATTCACCTTCGGTTTCATAAGGACGGTGATTAATCATGTTAGGGAAAATGCCGCAGCTTTCAGGCAACGATAAAGAGGATATTACAGCCTTATATGACTACATTATAGCACTTCGTAGAGAGTTTGATGATATGCTGCATAACTTGGATGATGATAATTTTTATAAGATAACAGCGCAGAGCATTGACACAAGCACTTTAATTGTCGGTGATAATATAGCAATGGGGCCAAATGCTGTTATATCTTGGGGACAAGTAGACGGAAGGCCAAATACTACCTATATTGATGAGAATGGGATATATACAGGTGAACTTACTGCCGAGCAAATAACAGCAGGGAAAATAAGTGCTGACATGATTGATACAACAAATCTATATGCGGAACGCATTAAACAGCATGGGTACCCGAACAATTATGGAGTTATTGGGGGCCCGCTTGGAGGCCTTGCCTTATATCAAAACAATGACCACTATTTTTCGGTTTATAAAGGTGCTCTTGAAGCATATTTTTGGGCTGCAGGAAATACTTTTTTATCTTCTTCTGATAATGGAACATATGCATATGACGATTGGGATTTTAGTTTAGCTTCTGTATACGGTATTAGGTGGGAAGATATTGAAAGTAATCCATTCGATAACTGGGAACCTTACGATTTCGTAAGAAATATGTCAAGCCAAAATTTAAGAATGCAAGTTATTGAAGGTAGCACTGAAAACTCCGTAGAGATATGGGACGGTAGTGAGTATATGGGCAAGGTTTATTTAGAATAAAAAGGGAGGATGTTAATGATGAAAGCAGAAGTTAAAAGCAAGAATGTGCAGCTTCTAAATGGTAAAGTAGTTATAACCCAACAGACAGAGCAGCAATTGAATAAGGATGAACTTATACAAAGCAAGCTCATGCTGCAAAGAAGAAAACAGCAGCTTATTGAGCAGTCAAAGCATATAAAAACTCAATATGATGCTTGCTGCAGTCAGGAAGAAGAAATCGACAATATGATTATTATGCTAGATTCTCAGACTGAAACTGAGGATAAGCCGGAAGTAATAAATGGCGAATAACATCGAGTTTCTTTGATCCTATAGTATGATGTAAAAAAAGGGCAGTAGACATATAAATGTCCGCTACTCTTTTTTTGGTTCGGAGATATACTCCATAATATCCCCTGGTTGACAGTTAAGTCCCTGGCAGAGCCTATCAATAATTTCTGTGGTGACTACTTCCCCCTTTGATAATTTGGCAAGGGTAGGAGAGGAAATGTGTTTTAGCAAATCAGTTTTCTTCATTCCCCGCCGATTAAGCATATCGAATAATTTATAATATTTAATAGTCATATTTAAGACCTCCTTTCCTTAAGACTTCCTTTTTTTAGAATATAACACATCATAATATTAGCGTCAACAAATATATATTTAATAAAAGTGAAAAAATATTTAGCGATAGATATTGACATTATATATTAGCACATGATAATTTATTATTAGCTATAACTAAAATTAAAGGAGCGTTGGAATATGACAAAGCTAAATAAATGGTTTGATATGACCAATGAAGGCGAATTGTACCCGACATATACGCGTGACTCATGGGAAATCCCCGAGGGGGGAACGGAAATATGGTGTACCGGTTGGAAGCGTGGCCAGACAATTAAACCTTACGGTGACGGCTGCCATGTGCTTGTTGGTTTAAGCGTATACCATTGCGACGAGCTGATGGGTATCTTAGATCAGTGGGAAAAAGACGGTTACAAATGGGGCATTGTAGGCGTGGAACCTACACGTGAGCAACAGATAAATGGTAGATGGACACCTGTAAAGGCAGCGTAAACTGATAGGGCAAGGGAGAACCCGGAGAATCCCCGGGTGAGGCTGAAAAAGCCTCTCCGCTCAACCTATTATAAGGAGGTAGTATTATGAATTATTCAATTAATCATACTCATGGGGGATATACGATCACCGTATATAATATCCCAGGAATAAACAAAAACGATCTCTGCCGATATAAAGGAGAGAACTGTGCAAATGATATGGCATTCAATAGGCTACTTAGATATGCGAAAAAGCGAGGCATATCAATCTATGAAATGGCTTTAGTAGAAGCCAAAGAAAATACTGCATCTTATGAAACCAAAAGTTGGGATGCTTATTACCATTCAGAATCAAAAAGTATTATGATAAATAATCTGGTTCCTGTTTCTGTAAAAGTGGATGCACTGCTTAATGTACTATGTTTAAGAGAAACATTTAACAGGCATTGGCAACTCTATTATAGAGGTATATTAGACAATAGAAGAGAGTTCAACACCATAATAATTAAGTTTATAAGCAAAGTAAGTAAACTAATCGGTTGGGAAAATAGTACTAAACAGTATGCTTGTTAATGAAACCAGTTGATCAATAGCTCTACCATGTAGGGCTATTTTTCATATTAATCATAATCTAATAGATTTCTCGGCCAGTTTATTTTCCTCCATTTCAAATAGTTCCAATTCAACTTTCTATATAAGTGCTGCCATGCGCTTTCTCCTTGCCTCAGCCTCTTCAGGAGTAAGCACTCTTGATGTTACTACTATTGCCTCTGCCATATGACCTACTTCCTTTCTGTAGTGATATAAGATTATGAGTATGTATTCTATAGTTTGTTATATAATAAAATACCCTATATTACATGTATAATACTAATAAATAGATATTATATTGCACCTTTGCATGAGTTTTTGGTGTTTATTATAAAGAGATAGAATGGCTTACAAAAGTAGACAAATATAAGCTAACTGCATTGGATGAAAGATTGCTTGAAGTATTGATAAACCTATAATACAATTGTATAGCGGCAATGTATAAATGTCGGATATCTTATATTAGCAGAAATGTCTTCCGGAAATCAAAATAGGTTGGCATATCCATCGATGAAAACAAGCCGGCCTTTTGGTATATATGCATATATGTGTGCGTATACTGTTAAGCTGCAGGAGAGAGCCAGGCAACACCCCCCCACCCCCCGGAAAGACCCCCGGTGGGGTTTATTAGATTTACCCTTCTAAACTTGGACATCAAATTCCGGCCACTCAAAATTTTCATATCCGAAGGCTACAGAAGCCAACAGATATGATCTGACCGCATCTGAATAAAATATGCTGGAAGCATTGGTATATCTTAAGAATCATGTAAATAGGATTGTATAAAGTGTAGCCCTTCTTAAATCGGCTATTATAATTACGATAAAGTAATATTGATGCAACAAAATTCAACAAGTATGAGGTATCAGGCAAAAATAAAAACTGCCGGGAATACTGATGAATACAATGAAATTGGCTGGTTAGAAAAATTATATGTGTTGCAGTAAAATTAAGTAAGCTAATATAGCGATAAAAAGTAGACAAAACTATACAAATACGGCATATTCACAAGCTGGGAAAATACCGGTTAAAGCATTAAAATCAAATGATAGAGGGCATTTCACAAAAAACCAATGTGTCAGCTGAATTCTTAAGGCAATTAAAAAGCAGAAATTTACAAAAAATGATATAATAGTAATATAATATATGGGGGAGGCGGGTGCCGTGAAAAAGTACAAGCAATTTATTATTGGCGTGCTTATTGGTGCAATGCTGTTTTCTTCAATAGGAGTATGTGCTGATGAAGTATTAAATGTTATTGCTAATCCGTATCCGGTATTTGTTAATGGGCAGGAAATACAGGTTGAAGCATATAATATCAACGGATTTACTTTCCTGAAACTTGCGGATGTAGGGAAGGTGCTGAATTCAACAGTATCCTTCAATGAGACTGAGAAAAGAATTGAGATTACAGAAAATAAAAAGGAAAGAACAGATGATGATTATTTGGTAGAAAGCAGCTCTGTAGAAAAAACCACAAAAGACGGTTTGGACGGAATAATCTATAACGATATTTTCTATGCTTCTCTTTTTGACCTTGAAGAAAAGTATCAAATGAATAAAGGAACCGGTTACGAAATAGGTTTTGATGGGAAGAATTATATTGTTACCAATGTAAAAACCAATAAATCTGTTAGCCTGTATTACATGGATCATGCTTCAATAATAAGGACTAAAGAAGATAGATTATGGTATCTAAATTATGAAATGCTGAAAGGCATTTTGACAGAGATTCCTCCTAAACTACTAGAAAGAAGCTTAATGGAAAGGCACTTGGAAGATAACCTTAATTATTTGACTTTTGGGGATACTGAGAAATATGTTACTCCTGCAGATATTATAAGAGATATTTCTTATACATATAGAGAAGCTATAGTATCTAGAATTAATTATCTGATTGATGAAGAAGCTAAAACAATTTCATTTGGCTCTTTAAAACCCAAGAATAACAACCAGACAATGACACTTGAAGAAAATGAAGTATATAGAAATAATCCGGAAAATTATGAAATGTATCTCACTGATGTTGAGCTTATATATGTTCCTAGCAATATTTATGTAGTACCTTATGATGATTATATAAATGACATTAAGCCAAGGTTATTAAAAGCTCTTGGGATTGATTAGAATAAAAAGCAGCCATAACCGGCTGCTTTTTCACATTTTATTGTCATTAAAGCTATAACTATAAGATTTAGCACCATTTTTCCCGGTAGTAATCTTTAATTCTGGTATTGGTTCTGTTAAGTATTTCTCCAAGTCTGGGTGGTTTTCATCGTGCATCTTAATAAGTATTTTCATTGCATCAAGATGGCAAAAGATACCTCGAAGGTTATTTTCGTGTATTATCCGAGTTAAGGCAAGCCATAAGCTATCTTGTATTTCTTCAGGTGCTCTTTCAATATATTCATTAAAGGCCTTATTAAAAACTCTATTAACATTATTTGTGATTCTCTCTCGAGCATCTTCTGGAATATCGTCGAAGCTGTCATATAAGACACCTCCAACTGAAAACTTTACTACTGCCGGCATAATATCCCTCCTTTAATAGCTATTATTGCCATAAAAAGCATTTATATAATGCAATTATGAATTTTACTTGTGATATGCGGAAAGGAATAGATTATCTTTGCCGATAAGCTATATAGATAGTTTTGTAGAAGGATGGTATTGACAATGCAAGAGGATGAGCATATATCACATACAATCACTCAGCATGAGGGTATATGAAACAAAAGCTTTGCCGAAGTCTGATAATAAGCATCAGCAACAGAACCCCTGACATAGAACTTCTAATATAGATGAGGACATTATGAGTAAAATAGAAATGCTGCAGAAACGGCATGCTTTACCTGGCGAGAAGTTGTCATGCCGGAAGATTGCAGCAAAACTACGTGAGTATTATAATACCAGGATTGATTATTCAACAATGAGCAGGATTATTAAGGGATTTATAAGTCTAAGTTAAAGAAGGGTTAAGAATCGAACGTGCTGTTGCTAAAGTTGATATAATGTTATTGTTAATATTTCCTAGGGGGGGATAAACTTATGGCAAATAAAGAACAATTAAAGATACTAGAGCGGGGGACTGAAATATGGAACGAGTGGAGAAGAGATAATGAAAAGGTCAATATTGACCTTAGACATGCGTGTTTTACAGATATAAATTTAGATGGGATAGATTTGATGGATGCCGATCTTAGATATGCAAACTTTAAAGGTGCAAGTCTAAGGAGGGCAACTTTAATTAAGGCTAATCTCGGTAGAGCTACGCTTAGTGATGTAGACTTTAGCGGGTCATATCTTTATGAGGCAAGCTTAATTCAGGCAGATATTGAAGGGGGAAATCTTACAGAAGTAAAACTCAATAAGGCTAATCTATTTGGGGCGAACCTCAGTTGTACAAATCTCAGTAAGTCAGACCTTAACGGATCGAATCTAAGCTATGCAAAGTTTATCGGAGCAAATCTTAGTCAAGCAGACCTCACGTTCTGCACATTAGCTCATACAAACTTTGAGAATGCTATACTCTCTGGAAGTAGGATCTATGGAATTTCAGTGTGGGATATAATAACAAATGACGATACAAAACAGAGCAGTCTGATAATCACAAAAGAAGATGAATCAATTATTACCGTTGATAATTTAAAAGTAGCTCAGTTTATTTACCTGATGCTTAATAACACAGAAATTAGAGATATAATTGACACAATAACATCAAAAGTAGTATTAATCATTGGGCGTTTTACAGTTGAGCGCAAAGCAGTTCTTGATGCTATAAGAGAAGAACTAAAGAAATTTAATTATATACCTGTAATGTTTGATTTTACGCCTTGTGAGAATAGAGATACCCATGAAACCATTACATTACTTGCAAGAATGGCTAGATTTGTAATAGCAGATATTACTGATCCTAGAAGCATACCTCAAGAAATGATATCTGTTGTTGAGACCTTACCGTCATTACCTGTGCAGCCAATATTGAAAAAAGGTGAAGTTCCTTGGGGTATGTATGATCATATTAAAAAGTATCCTTGGGTACTGCCAATCCAAGAATATGACAATATAGAAGATATTATTTATTTATTTGGTCAGAATGTAATAAAACCAGTAAAAACATGGGCAAAAAGAAGGAAAGGTAATATATGAAACGCCTACACCTTCAATGCAAACAGATGGGTAATTGGTTGTTGATCAGGAACGAGATATTGCAGTAGTATATGGGAAGCTAAAAATAATTCTTTGAAGAAAATGGTTTGTGAGACAGATTTGAGAAATTTAGAAAAATTAAAGCATGAAAGTGCATATGCTGTATGGGGGACCAAAGGATACTCAAAATTATAATTAAAAATATTCTCGATTAATGTCGAAAAAATATATAACAATAATAACGTACATTGTTATATAATAATAGCATAAAATAATTATAATCTGTTTAAAAGTGGGTATGAAAATGGAAGTCAGGGACAATACGTTTGTTATTAAACTTATAGAGAAAAACGAAGAAGGTGGTAGGGTTTCAGTCAAGACATTGATTAAAACACTCGATACCTTGCAAAAGGCTGTTTGTGATATTGGTAGCGTTTTAATAGAACGGGATCCTTCAACGCCAGGGAGAACTCCCGCACATGTGGAAAAGGTCTGTGAGTTATTCTTATTAAAGGCTGATCCAGGAAGCTTAACAGCAGTTATATCCTTCCCTCAAAGAAGTATGGATTTAGTACCGGGTATACCTGATGCCACAGATAGGGTTGCAAGTAATTTTAAGAGTATTGTACACGGCATAATACGGAATGACAACGCACTTATTAAGAACACTATACAAAATCAGAAATTTCGCAGAAAAGTTGTCTCTGAAATAAATAGTATTTTGCCCACGGAAGCGTCTGATTATGAGATGTACTTTGATTTTGAGAATAAAGGATTTGAAAAGATTGAGAGACCCAATGAGGAAAGCTTAAAGGAGCTTATTGGAGAATACACTGAAGAAGAAATGAAGCCAGCTTTGCAAGAGCTTGAAGCAAAAGTTCATTGTAGAATCTTTGTTGATACCAATGGAAAGATTAAGGATTTTGGGGAAGTATATGACTTTGAAACGCTTGAAGATATAAGACCTCATAGAGTCCAATCAATATGTTGGGATGAGGAAGTGTTTAACTTGAATAAAGAAATTATATGTGAGGTTAAAAGAGAAGAGGGATATTACCTAATTGAATGTGAACCGTTAGGCATTACTGCATATGCTAAGACACGTGAGGAAGCGATAAACGAGTTTAATCGAGAGTTCTCTATGCTATATCATTCTTATGGACAAGAAGCGGAGTGTAAACTTACAAAGGATGCCATTGATTTAAAGAACACAATTAATTCTTTAGTAGGCAGTGTTCAGTTTAAAATAGGGGGATAAAAATTGAGAACGGCAAAAACAAGAGATGTTAAGGGGAGTCTATTGAGAAAAGGGTTCATAGAAGATAACAATGATCATAAATTTTACCATCTTTACGTGAACGATAAAAGGACTTCGGTAAGAACAAAAATCAGTCACGGTGAAACCGAGATAGATACTTTTGTTTTAAAGCAAATGGCTAAACAAGTTTGTTTGAATAATGATCAATTTGAAGATCTAATAAATTGTCCCTTGTCTTATAATGACTATATAGAAATTCTAATTGAAAACCAAATAATTAGATTGTAAGCAGCTTCGGCTGCTTTTTATTTGACATATTTAAGAGCCCTACAGTCTATTAGACAATATGGAGATTGCCAATGGCGTTATCTTGGCAGTAAGGCAGTATTACGTGCGAATGAGCTTATAATATGCATATGTGATTTATTGCTAAGAAAAATGGGGACTATTCGGGGACTAAAGATGCAAGTAGTCCCCCAAAAATATATAAGAATACCAGAAGCACAACGATAAAAATTAAGTAATATCAATAATTAGCGAATGATACTTTAGTTCACCATAACACTAATTTATGACTCTGGATCAGTTTGTTGAGGTTCAAATCCTTAACCGGGAGCCATACGAAATATAGACATTGCAGTAATTTGCAGTGTCTTTTGTTTTTTGTAAATAGTATACATAACGTAAAATGGGGATTATTTGGGGATTGTTTAGATTGAAAGATACCAAAAGATACTTCAAAAAATAAAAAAAGCAGGTTCTTAAGCCTGCATTGAGTTTATTCCTTTGTTTTTGTCTAATAGATTTTCGAGAGCGGAAGCCGCTTTTGTATCGGCTGTTCTAAGGGCATGAGAATAAATATCTATGGTTGTGCTTGCCTGAGTATTGTCAATTCTCAAATTAAACCAGGAAAACTTCTCACTTTAAAATAGCCATACGTATATCTGAAAGTATAAAATTCTCAAATAAATCAAGAAAATCATATAGTAATTATCAGATTCCCGTAGCATTAATCATAGCAGTATGGGGCTCTGCCCCATACCCCGGGATTTTACGCTTTAGTTCTTCAAAAGCATGAAAAAAGATAGCCTAGACTACCTTTTTCATGCTTTTTATAGAATCCTGATAGGCGCTCGGGTTGCATCCCTGCAGTTGCCCTATCCTCCTTATCAGGCAAGAGCCTAATGTTAGTTTTGTCAGTCAAATACTAAATACCAGTCTCAATGTTAGCTTGATATACAGCCTCCTCATCTACAGTTAGCATTTTTCTTACGGTAGCGTACATGAGACTTGCAACAGCAATATTGTTAATAGATCTTAAAAAACCACCTGACACTGTATGTATAGCTGATAGTGCTGAAGGTGAAAAAACCTCGCTCATGCAGCCTGCAATTTTCATTCTACTATTACAATAATCAGCTGTTTCTTCCAAAGTGAGACCTTGCATAGAGTACCTCATAGATATTCTCTGACGAAGGGGATAGCAGGTATTTAATGCAAGCTTATTCCTAATTTGTGGCTGCCCTGCGAGTATCAGTACAAATGGATTTGCTGAATCCATCTTGAAATTAAACAAAAGTCTTAGATCATCCAGAATTGATACTGGAGCCATATGTACTTCATCCACTATTATTACAGGCGTTATCCTCTGCTCAAAATATAGATTTTGTATGCAATTTTGTATCTGCTGAAACAATGTAACCTTTTTATACGTTGGTGTTTCTCCCAATAGAGAAGCCATTGCCTGATAAAACTCCTTAACTGTAAGGGTTGTAAGTGGCAGATAACAGGGTTTGAATAAGGAGCGATTAAGATTTTCAGTAAGCTTTCTAAGGCTGGTAGATTTACCGGAGCCAGGTTCTCCAACAATAAGACAAATGCCTCTTGAATCCAACATATATTTAAGCCTTGAGTCCAATTCCTTTGTATCACGACTTGCAAAAAGCTTATCTGTAGATATTTCCTTATCAAAAGGATTGAATTTTAATCCAAAGTGTTGTCGAAACATTAATTTTCACTCCCCATCATATCAATGTAGGATATAGTATTTTTAATAACTGGTTCCGTTTGTGAAGCTTCTTGCTCTGTAGTTTCCGGTTGAATATTCCGTCGCCTGTTTCCCTTAAATCTTCTCATTGCATGAGCATTGTCATGGAAACGAACCATCCTAAGTTCACCTATTTTCTTGCCATCTTCATATATTAGAAGAGCTTTGGTAACATCAATTAGCCATTCAGGTTCATATCTGATTTCAACCCTCTTACCGCTGAATCTTGAATCAGTTTCATAAAGAATATTTTCAATCTGAGTTGTTGCATCAGGCTGTATCTTTCTTGTAATCCTCAAAAGAAAACTTTCATTAATCTGTTTAATATCTGTTACCAGCTTAAGCTTGGAGACTTGTGACATAAATATATCATGAGGAGATAATCCGTTTAAACCTTTATGAACCTTCCTTTTGTAGTCATCCTCCAACCATTTGAAGTACCTTTGGTTAAGATCATCTAAATCTTTTATGGTAGCTGGATTGAGACAGCTTAAGAATCTCATTCTTACTGTATGAAACATACGTTCCACCTTCCCTCGCCCTTGGGGGACAAAGGGTTGAGAATGTAGAAGGGTACAGCCTAAAGAAGCACATATATATTCAAACTGCTGTGAACGATATATTTTTCCATTGTCCGTATATACAAGTTTTGGAATCCCCCGTCGTAGTACTGCTTCCTTAAAGCAATGCCTTAGAGTTTCAAAGTTTTGTGAAAGATAGAATTGAGAATATACAGGATACCTGGAAGCATCATCGATAAACATATGGAGATAGGTCTGAAGCTTCTTTTTCCCTACAGTTATATATGGACCATACATCACATCTCCCTGCCACAAATCCCCAACATGTTCATGGGAAAATCTCAGTGATTCAGGATTCTCCACATCACTTTTAAACTCACCGGTAAGGGAAAGGTCTTCAATGTATCTGTAGACGGTAGGCCTTGAAATATTAAGAGGATCAATCAATCCCTCAGACACCATTTGCTCATAGAGCAATGTTATGGGAATTCTTTGATTGGCTTTCCTTCTTGTCAATATCTCTTCCCCAAGCTCTGGAGATATTTTTCTGGATTTTCCCTTGTCGCTTCTGCAGCCTCTTACAAGACCCTCAAGTCCCCGCTTATTGTAGTCACATAACCATGATTCCAAAGTCTTGTAGGAATAATTGCGCATGCCGTAATAGGGCATATCAATAGGCGAGCTGGCAACCTTTCTGAAATACTCAGTGTTGTTAGAGACCTGTCCGTTTAGAACCGGTCCTATGATGGAAAATTTCTTTAATGCTATTGCATTCTTAGTTTTTTCATCCATATTTCATCCTCCTGTGCTTTATTTTTACAACTAATTCCTATGGAAATATTTTATATCTACAAAATATATGTTCCAATTGGGAATCTGGTGTTGCAACTTAAAAAGTGCAAGAGAACTTCATTTTGAAAGCCATTTATGCTATCATATCTTGAGAGGTCATAAACGATTTTCCAGTGATTTTTGAAAAGTCAACAATAAATACATGAGGGTGTAGACTGTGGACTTTTTCAAGGAAAGTTTTGACCCACTTCTGATTCTCCGGAATTGCTCCTGCTAAGATGAATTCCGGAGATATCAGATTTAATCCATATTGTATTAATTGTCGATTCTTAATTATTCGTTTTCTGTAGTAATTGATATGTCTTCGCTCCATAGATGGCAAGTCTGCATTTATCTTCTCAATTAGCTTCTTAAGAGATAATCCGTCAAGATAAAATTCGTACAATATATTTATTATATCAATACCTGAATACTGAAAGCCTTGGAGGCAAAACATAGGCAGCATTGAGACTGTCCTGCCACATATGGGACAAATATATCTGCGTATGTATAAGATGCCAGTGAAAAGCTTGCTGATAAAGAATCTTGTATAATACCCGTGTTTTTTAAGCTTTACAGGCATAGAACAATCCTTAAATGGACACCTTTCAGGTGGTGAAGGGAATATTGCACTGTTCTTATTAGAAAAATATTGTGGTGAATAATCTGTATAAAATGGTAATTGCATTGAGAACACCTCCCAATGCAAAATTCTATCACAACCAGAATACTAACATAAAGCGATAATTATTTCTCACAATACAGTAGTATTCTAATTCTTATCATATTATTTTATCTGAGAAGAACAGGGCGTTTTCTGCGATATGTTTTTGAGAATTGACAGAGTATGCCCCAACCTGGAAGAAATTGTTTTGACATCAACTTTTTCAGATATAAGTAATGTCGCCGATGTATGCCGCAGCCCATGAAACGGTATTTCAGGAAGATAAAGCTGTTCTTTTTCTTTTCCGGGGATATCCTGGTTGTTTTTGATGTCTCTATTGTATTTTCTTATAACTCTTTTCAACCACTGAAACGGCGTTGTATAGCTCATTATTACACCGTTCCATTGAGTAAATAGCAGCTTATTTTCTTCCCATGCCTTATCCCATAGATCGCCGCACTTCAGTTTTTGAATGTTTTGCTCAATCTTATACTTACCTTACAGTCAGTAGCTACATTAACATATGAAGATGATGGAGGGAAACAGATATGATACTGACAAAGAATTATCTAAAAAAGTTTCAAGAAAGCATGAGAATATCGCTTCCTGATAATGTTGAGAAAAAGCTATTGAAGGAATACGGTCAGCCTGTAGTTGATGATGAGGGATATATTTCCGAGTACACAGAACAAGACATATATGAACAGATAAGAAAGGCGGTTCAGGGTAGCAAAGTAGGATAAAATTAATTTTCCGCTATTAATCGAAGAGATGAGGAAGTATCTTCTACATCATACTTCCCTCCCATCTAATATATTAAATTTCTAATAAAATAGTTAGGAGTTAACTGAAGTTAACATAAAAGTTCCCCACCGGTGTCTAGGGAAAAACATTTGCAAAAGTGAGGAATTTTCACTTGCAAAAAACAAATATTTGTTTAAAAACCAAGAATTAAATGTTTTTTTGTTTTTCAGACAAACACAACGATAATTAAGTTTTGTATAATTTGTATAGGAAAAGTGTTTCTTTGTTATAGCAACGGATAATTCAATAAGTATTTTGCAGCCTGCCACACAACCTTGTTATGGTAATATCCTGAATCTTGTTAATTGAATCACTAAATCCGCGAACAGCGGTCCTTATTTTATCCGAAATTGGGAAAGAAGACATTATTTATGACATTGGTCTTCAGCAACTCCCAAAGTGACTTGATTAGATTAAGATCAGGACTATTAGGCGGCAGAAATTCCAGCTGAATTCAACTCAAAAGTTGATTTTAACCTATTTCTTATGAGTATGTCACTTCAATTTTCCCTTTTCTGTAGTAATACTTGGGCTGTAGTTTATTTATTGAATTCTAAATAGTTAGCAAAGTTGCGTTAGCTACACCAAAAAAATAAATTAGATTGTTAGGAGGGACCCAGATGAAAAAGAGAAGAACCACATTGTTTCTTGTACTTTCTTTTGTTCTCTGCCTGATGCTTTCTGCCTGTGGTAGTGCGACAAGTGATACGCAGGCAAGTGATGCGCAGGGAAAATCATTAGGTGATCGTGTGTTGCGTGACCGTGCATTAGCCGACGCTCCGACATACGATCCATTCAAGACTAATGATGTTGAGACCATGCTTGTACATTATCAGATTTTTGAATCGTGCTTTTTTGAAGCTCAGGATGGCAGCTACCAGCCTGCTATTTGTGAATCTTATGAATTCAATGAGGCAGGCGATGTGTTGACCATGAAGATTCGTGATGGTGTTAAGTTCCATAATGGTAGTGTTGTTACGCCCGAGGATGTTGCTTTCTCCCTGAATACTGCTATCAATTCCGCTTATACAGCGAAAGTTACTAGCGCTATGGATTATGCAGAAGTTGTTGACGGGAATGTAGTGTTGCATCTGAAGTTCCCGTATGCTTCTGCTATTGGATGCCTTGTCAGTTCGAACTGTGCGATCGTGCCTAAGGATGTTTATGAAGCAGATCCTGACGCCTTTGCACACAATCCAGTTGGCGCCGGAGCATATACACTTGGTGAGATTAAGGCTGGTGAAGCCATTACACTTAATGCCTTTCCTGATTACTGGCGTGGTGAAGCTCCCATCAAGACTGTTGTAAAGTTAATTATTCCTGATAATACTTCTGCCCGTATGGCTCTAGAAGCCGGTGAGCTTGATATAATGGAACCCGCATCTGACTATACGGACTACGAGCAGCTTAACAACAATCCGAATGTAACCTATTATAAGAAACCTGCAGCTGTGTTCTACTGCATTGGCTTTAACTGTGACAATGGTATTTTTACAGACCAGCGCATTCGTATGGCCATTGCTCATGCGATCGATAAAGAGGATCTGATTCTCGGTGCATTGAACGGTATGGCAACGCCGACCGATGCTGCTATGGTTATGATGAATCCTCAATATCCTGAGGAATTCGAGGCTACGACCTATGATTTGGATCTTGCTAAGCAGTTGCTTGCTGAAGCTGGTTATCCCAATGGTTTCTCCTGCACGATGCGTATTATCGGTGCCCCTAACTATACCAAGCCAGCGGAGGTTATCCAGAATCAGCTCAAGAAGATTGGTATAGAGATGAAAATCGAACCGATGGAACGAGCCAGTTGGTTTGAACAGTGCTATACTGGCGGTAATTATGAGATAACCTATTACGCGCATCCTATCTCTGTCAATGATGCCGACTTTGCTATGTATCCCTATTTTCATAGTAGTGGAGCAGGTGGCGGTACCAACTTCTATCAGTATAAGAGCGCCGAGCTTGATGCCCTTCTTGAGGCAGCCCGTGCGTCTACTAATGAAAATGAGCGTAAGGATCTCTATAAAAAGGCTGCTGAGCATGTTCGTGATGAAGCCGTTAGCATTCCCACCTCCACCGGTTGGCGCTGCATGGTTGCAGTCAATGAACTCAATGGCGTTTATGCAGATCCGATGATTAGATATTACCTATACAACTATTCATGGAAAGAATAAGCTATACTATAAGGTCAAGATTCTTTGCCCAAGCAGGCTTTGCAGCCTGCTTGGGCAAAGACAACAATCTCTTTTTAGATGGAGGAGATACGATGTTACGCTTTACTGGAAAAAGATTTCTTATGATGTTACCTATACTTCTCAGTATCTCATTTATTATATTCAGCATTATGGAGTTTACGCCCGGCGACCCAGCACGTACAATGCTCGGTGATTATGCTCCTCAAGAGGCAGTTGACGCACTGCGAGAAGAGATGGGTCTGAACGACCCTTTTATTGTCCGGTATATAAATTATGTTTCGGATGCTGTACGTGGTGACTTTGGCGAGTCCTATCGCACAGGCAGGAGCTGTGTTTCAGAAATTGCGAAGCGTTTCTCATCAACACTCAAGATTGCGACTTATGCGATGATCATTTCCATGATAATCGGCATTCCGGTCGGCATTATCTCAGCAATAAAACAATATTCGGGAATCGATGTTATTGCAATTATGAGTAGTCTCTTATTAACTTCGATACCTCCGTTTTGGCTTGGCTTGATGTTGATTATGCTATTTACGCTTACTTTACACTGGCTGCCGTCGGTTGGTTCTACAAGTTGGAAATCTTTTATTATGCCGTCAATTGCTATGGCGGCTGCACAAATGGCGACTTTGATTCGAATGACACGCTCCACAATGCTCGAAGTTATTCGACAGGATTATATTCGCACTGCAAAATCCAAGGGTGCATCTGAAGGGTGGATTATCCTAAAGCATTCGCTGCGCAATGCATTGATGCCGATTATTACTGTAATTGGAATTGATTTTGGAAACCTGCTAGGTGGAGCATTAATCATCGAAAATGTTTTCGGCATTTCTGGACTTGGAACCTTAATGGTTACTTCAGTAAAAAGTAAGGATACTCCCATGTTGGTTGCATCGGTAATGTTTGCTGCATTACTGAGCAGTTTGGTGAACCTGCTGGTAGATATCCTTTACACATATATTGACCCACGTGTTAAGACACAACTTATAAAAACTCATTGAGGAGGGGGATGAATGGCAATGACTAATGATCGGAATTCAACATCCTCCGATATTAAAAGGAGAGGCCAGCTGGGAATTATTTGGCGTCAGTATCGCAAAAATACACTTGCAATGGTTGGGCTTATTGTCTTTTTGCTATTGGTGTGTGTTGCTGTTTTTAGCCCGGTTTTTCTTGATTATCAGAATGACATAATCTTAATGAATAACAAGATTCGCTTGCAAGCGCCAAGTGCGGAACATATTTTAGGAACAGACCAGTATGGACGAGACATTCTTTTCAGAATTATTTGGGGCAGTCGTGTTTCACTAGTTGTAGGTTTGTTTACAGTAGGTGTTGCGTTGCTAGTCGGTGGAATTATTGGTGCAATTAGTGGTTACTATGGTAGCGTGATTGATAATTTCCTGATGCGAATTATGGATGTTTTTCTTGCAATGCCGGCTACGATTATGGCGGTAGCAATTGTAGGTGCGCTTGGTCCCGGCCTTATAAATCTTCTGATTGCAATGAGTATTGCTCGTATACCACAATTTGCCCGTGTTGTGCGTTCATCAGTTATATCAATTTGTGGGCAAGAGTTTGTTGAAGCAGCTAGGGCATGTGGTACAAAAGATTTTCGAATCATTATGCGACACATTCTTCCCAACTGTGTCGGACCGATTGTTGTTCAATGCACGTTACATATGGCAACAACAATTCTCGGTGTAGCGGGACTTAGTTTTATTGGTTTGGGTATTCAGGCCCCGGTGCCGGAATGGGGTTCAATGCTATCTGAAGCAAGAGATTTTATGCAGACGAACTTTAATATGATGCTCTATCCGGGTATTGCCATTGTTATTGCAGTGCTGTCGCTTAATTTGATTGGCGATGGTCTGCGGGATGCATTGGATCCCAGACTTAAGAAATAGTGCTGCAGGAGGTAATAAGATGGAAGATGCCATTCTAAATATTAACGACTTATATGTTGAGTACGTAACCGATGATGCACGAATCTTTGCGGTTAATGGATTAGATCTTGTGCTTTTCAAGGGAGAAACACTTGGCTTAGTGGGGGAAACCGGTGCTGGCAAAACAACAACGGCACTGTCTGTTATGCAATTACTCCCAGAGCGTACTGGTGTTATCAAAAAAGGAAGCATTAAATTAGATGGTGTTGAGATTACCAAAGCGACAGAAAACAAGATGAGGGGTATCCGAGGAGATAATGTATCAATGGTATTCCAGGATCCAATGACCTCTCTTAACCCTACGATTACAGTTGGCGAGCAGATTGCAGAGGTGCTGGTATTACATAAGAAATACTCAACAAAAGCAGAAATCGATAATCGTGTTGATGAGATAATGAAAATGGTCAGGCTGCAGCCTGAGCGCAAGAATGAATATCCCCACCAGCTCTCCGGAGGTATGAAACAGCGCATCGTTATAGCAATCGCGCTTGCTTGTGAGCCAAAACTCTTGCTTGCTGATGAGCCGACTACGGCACTCGATGTGACAATTCAAGCACAGGTACTTGAATTGATGCGCGAGTTGAAAGAGAAAATAAATACGTCGATGATTTTGATTACGCACGACTTAGGCATAGTGGCGCAGGCATGCGATAAGGTTGCGATTATGTATGCCGGAGAAATCATTGAGGGTGGTACAGTAGAAGATATTTTCCTTGCAAAGAATCATCATCCATACACAGTTGGTCTGTTTAATTCTATTCCCAATTTGACTTCAAAAGCTTCCCGTTTACAGCCAATTGCTGGATTGATGCCAGATCCTACGGATTTACCTAGCGGCTGTAACTTTAGTACGCGCTGTCCTAATTGTATGGAAATCTGCAAGGAAAAGAAACCTCCAAAGTTTATCCGGAATGGACATATGATTCGCTGTCATTTGTTCAATAAATCTTTTGCCGGAGAGGAGGATCATTCATGTGTGATATATTGATTGAAACAAGAGATTTGAAAAAATATTTTAATACGTCAAGGGGCTTGTTACACGCAGTAGACGGCGTAAACCTTACCATTAATAAGGGAAATACTCTTGGTGTTGTTGGCGAATCCGGCTGTGGAAAATCGACACTTGGTCGCCTGGTTCTGCGTCTTCTTGAACCAACTGAAGGCAAGATTTATTATGATGGACAGTGTATCAGTAATTACTCTCGCTCCAAAATGGATAAAATGCGTACCAAAATGCAGATCATTTTTCAGGATCCCAATGCCTCTTTGAACCCGCGTATGACTATAAGTGAGATTATTGCAGAGCCAATAAAGGTCTGTAAGACGATTAGAGACAGTCGTGAGCGCGATAAGAAGGTCAGTGAATTAATGGATACTGTCGGCTTAGCAAAGCGCTTTATTAATTCATATCCACACGAGATGGATGGCGGACGACGTCAGCGTATTGGTGTTGCCAGAGCACTTGCTCTTGATCCGGAATTTATCGTTTGTGACGAGCCGGTATCTGCACTTGATGTGTCAATTCAGGCACAAATTTTGAATTTGCTCATGGATCTACAGGATGAGCGTAGACTGTCCTATATGTTTGTTACACACGATTTAAGTGTTGTTAAGCATATTAGCGATGAGATTATGGTAATGTATCTCGGGCAGTGCGTTGAGCGCACATCTTCTGATGAGCTATTTCTGAATCCGATACATCCCTATACACAAGCGTTACTTGCAGCTATCCCGGTTCCGGATCTCATTACAGCGCGCAACAGTAAACGAATAAACATCCGCGGCGAAGTTACCAGCCCAATTGACCCAAAACCTGGCTGTCGATTTTCAGCTCGCTGCCCCTATGCTACTGAGGAATGCACCGGGGAAGACATTATGCTTAAAGAAGTGTCTCCGGGACACTGGGTTGCTTGTACAAGGTGCAAATAATAGAAAACAAGATACGAGGCCAGTACTTACATAGGTGCTGACCTCGTATCTTGTTTGTCGAAATAAAGGGTTTCTCATTTTCCGGAGGAAGGTCAATTCAAATAAAAAATATCAGGAGAATTTATTTCGAACTATTCGGTATTAGCAGAACTCCTTGTAACATTGTGGATCCATCTACTCCCGTGTAATCGAATTGTAGTGACAACTATTTTTATGATCTCATCTAATCGCAAGCAAGCGTACACAATTGGAGCAGGCCAATGAAGCAGCAGTCCAGCTATGGCTCCGGCAGGAACTGCTATGCCCCAGATCCCAATAGTTTCTAAGCGAACAGCAAATCGGACATCCCCGCCTCCGCGAAGAACACCGAGAATTATGGGATTTGTATAGGCCATCATAAAAATTATGAGCGTTTCAACATTCATGAGTTGCTGTGTAATCAATTTAGCACTATCACTGATTTGGTAAATTTGAATTATGAAGTCCCGAATAGAAAACATGCTGAGAGAACAAAAAAGGCCGAGAATCAGATAGCATATTTGCAGAGTTCGGGTGTAATCTCGAACGAGCTTATAGTCACCTTCTCCTACTGCCTTTCCGATAATTACGGAAGTAGCATTAGATATTCCGCGGACAAACACAGATAATATCTGTCTAATAATCGTACAAATACTCGATGCGGCAACGACTGATGAGCCGAGATGGCCGAGGATAACAGAGTACATTGATGTGCCAGTGCTCCATAGAACTTCATTTAGAATAACGGGCATTCCATAGTGAAAGTAGTCGGACATCAAGGCTTTATTCGTGCAGAAAATATGCCTCCAACTCAGATATAGTTTTTTGTCGAAGAAACGTAGATAAAAGAATAAGATGACAACTTCGAGCGTACGTGAGCAAAGTGTACCAAGTGCTGCTCCGGAGATACCCATGGCAGGCATGCCGAAATGACCAAAAATAAGGATGTAGTTAATAATTATATTTGTAAAAAAAGAGGAACCACTGACCACGACACTTACATTTACAATTTCAACACCACGCAGTGAAATAGTTAGGGCACTCGAGATTGCTGAAAAAAAGTAACTGTATCCTACAATAAGCAGATAGTGAACACCTTCCTCGATTATAGCAGTGTCAGAAGTATATATGCGCATAACTTGATAGGGAAATACGAGTACGATAAAGCTAAATATAAAACTAAGTATAATAGAAACCTTTAGAGCTATACCAATGACATCGCGTACAGATTCTATGTCTTTTTTCCCCCAGTATTGAGAAATTAAAAGCATTGCACCGCTTGCTATGCCAAATGTGGTTGTTAGAAAGATGAATCCCGGTTGATTCGCGAGTGAGGTAGCCGACAATATAATATCCCCAAGTGCACCTACCATTATTGTATCTGTCAAAGTTACGCCATAATTTATCAAGTATTGAGCAGCTATGGGGAATGAGATTTTTATTAAATGCAGGTAAAATTTTTTATCTCGAACTAACGACATTTTCACCCTCCATTATCCCTCGTAAAAAGAATGCCATTATCCAGTTGCATAAAATAGCAGCACATAAAAATGTAAGGGATATAAGTAATTATATAAAAGAGGGCAAATAAAATGTTTATATCCATAATAAAAAAACGTGCAAAATTTTGTTTTTTTGACAAAGAATGGGTGCAGGCTCATTATGAGCCTGCACCCATTCTTAAACTCTGTTGGCCAAAATACTATTCGTGTAAGTATTTGTATATCAAATAGATTTTTACGGCAACGACCAGATTCTCATAAAAAGCTTGATACAATAACCCGGGTGAGAGAAGAGTGTGTATTTTATTTACTCTATAGCGTAATGTGTTTTTATGATATTTCAACTTGCATGCAGCAGCTTCCATGTCACCCTCTGCGCGAGTTAGCGCAACAACGGTAGCCATATACTCTTCGTTGTCAAGAATCGGGGAAAGAAAATTGTGCATATAATCATAAACATGAGGGGAATTTCCTTTTACCATAGGTATAAGAAAAGAAAGAATTCCAATATCACGGTAATGGACATCTTGTTTGTCCAATATATAGCCAGCCGTGAAGGCACAGAAGGCCTCTTTAATGCATTGATCTAACTCCATGAAGGTTGGATGAATATTGCTGCGAAATATGGATACAGAATTCTTGGGAATTCTACAAGTGTCAAGAATGATGTCTGTAATAACATTGAATTGCTTTTCGCCATAACTGTCAGCAGTTATAATTATGATAAGCTCTGAGTCGTATCTGCAAAGCACAATGTGATTCTTATACTGAGTATCCATACGGTAATGGCGTATGATGCTATTGATTTTAGAGGTTGGAGTTTCCTCAAAAAAATGTATAACTACAATTTGAGCATATTTTTGGAGGTATGTCGAAATGTAGCGAGTTAAACGTGGTATCTCATCCTTTTTCAAGTCGTCAGATAACATTCTGGATATACAGCTCTCTATCTGTAGTATGTTATCGTTCAAGTGAATAGCATCTGTTATCTCACATATGATTTCACCGTATGGCAGGTAACTGTTTTCAATACGAAAAATAGCGAATTTATTTTTCTCAGCCATTTCAAGAATTTCGCTGGGCAAGTCTTTAAAAAAAACGGGCTTATAGGCAAGTCCGACGACACCGCAATCAATCATTCGGGATAAAGTAGTATATAGCTTTTGAGAGTCACCCTTTGCTAATTGAAGGCTCGAGACGACAAAACTGTTCTTATCGAACAAATCTAAGGTAAAGCTTTTGTCATTCTCCCAACCAAAATCTAATATGTCGATAGACGTAACGACATTATCCAGCCCCGATTTGCCTGCTGCTAAAACAAATTGCATTCCACATTCCAATGTTAGTATATCTCTTATTGTAATTGCCATATTCAACCTCCAACACTGAACTGTATAAAATGTCACAACAAAATTTTATGATATTAACTAAAACTTTGCACTGATAAAAACACTTGTGAACACTGAAAATTATTTATTATTTGGCATTATAATACCACAAGACCTTTATCCTTGGCATAATTGAATTGTCAAAAACAATTAAACCAGATAGGAGGAATTAATGTATGAAAAGTATAGCATTAGATTACCAAACTGTCAACGCCGGAATGTTTTTGCCCCAATCGCCGGTTGAAAATTGACCCAATTGCCGGCCAACTTATGCCGGATTTCATTCAGCCGGAATATTTGCCGGCGGCGTGATCGTGATACCAGCTTTGAGCCTGTCCTTCAGGCGGTACGAGTTCCCACGGATGTTTATCACATGGGAGTGATGAAGAAGCCGGTCAAGTATTGCTGTTGCAATGACACTGTCATGCATAAGTTCTCCCCAATCACTGAAATGCTTGTTGCTTGTGAGGATTATACTCCCATGCTCATATCTTTCGCATATCAGCTGGAAGAATAGCTGGGCGGATTCCCTATCAAGATACATATAACCGACTTCATCAATTATTAATATATTAGGACGGGTATATACTCTCCATCGCCTGTCAAGGCGATTCTGGGAGCTTGCTCTTTTTAGATCCTCTATCAAGCTTGGAAGGCTTGAATAGTATACTGATAATCCAGACCTCAGTGCCTGTACAGACAGACCGACTGCCAGATGTGTTTTCCCGACACCCGGCGGGCCAAGAAGAATTACATTTTCATGCCTTGCTGCAAAGGCCATGGTTGATAGTTCGTTAATCTGCCGTTTATCGATGTTCGGTTGGAATGAGAAATCAAATTCATCCAGAGTCTTTCTATGAGGCAGCCTTGATAACTTGAAGCGCGTTTCCTCGCTGCGCTGGCGCCTGGCCTGTTTTTCAAGATTAATAAGATCACTGATAAATTCAAGGTATGATGGCTGGTCTCTGGCTGCCTTTTCTAGTAGAGGGTCTAAAAGCTCGGCAGCTTTAAGAAGGCCTAAATCCGTTAATGATATCCTAAGGTCTTCAATATCATGCATTCTGCATCACCCCCATAACTGCATCATAAATGTGAAGGGGACGGGTCTCTACAGCGCAGATATTAATTTGCCTGGCATACGGAGGATAGATTGCATAGCCGTTTTTCTCAGTCAGGCCTTGATATTGACCCTTTAACCATTTAGTCTTGCCGGAGATATATTCAAGCTTATGAGAAGTTATCAATATCTCACCATCATATGTCTCTAGATTGCCCTGAAGTACTCTGACACGGACTTCCTTGCGGCTGAACTGCCACGGAACACCGTATCTTACGCCGTCATAACTGATAAATCCATCGTTAGAAACTTTTCTGGTCTCCCAGCGGTACTTGTCCAGAATCTCTTTAGCCGGTAGATTTAGCAGCGGTTCTTCACCCAAGGCTTTTATGGGAATATCTCCTGTAGTACCGTGAGGTCTGCTGTCTACACGGATACACCACTCAAGGGCCTGATGGTTAAGGTCATCGATATCCTTGAATTGTCTTCCCGGGAGGAAGTTATCCTTTATGTATTCTACAAGGCGCTCAACCTTTCCCTTGGTTTGAGGACGTCTTGGGCGGCATACCTTGGGGGTGAAGCCAATATCAGCTGCAAATTCTTCGAACCGTTTGTTCCATAAGGGATTACCTGCTTCCATACCGATTAGTACTGTTTTCATTCTATCGGTAAGTACAACCTTAGGTACTCCACCAAAGTATTCAAGTGCATTTACCATACATCGCATAAGACTATATATATCACAACGCTTTGTGAACTCTATATACTTAGCGCGGGAGCTGCCCATGATCATGGCAAACGCCGGTACTTTATGTGTAATTCCGTTTTCGTCTATGTATGAGCAGGTACCCCAATCCATCTGAGCTTGTTGTCCTGGCGGACTTTCGTACCTGCGTGCAACTGGAGCTATTTTAGTCGGCCGGAATTGCTTTACATGGTCTTTAAGAATAGTGATTCTACCTGTGTAACCTTTTTCTTTAATATGCTCGAAGATAACCTGACAGTTATATATTCCACGGTTCAGAAGCATCTCAATCTCTTGCTTGAAAGGATCTAACTTTGAAGGTCTTTTAGAACCTTTCAATGCATGTTGCGACAATGGAGATTCCCGATACTTCTTAACTGTATTCTTGGATATACCAAGTTCTTTGCCAATTGCATAATCTGTCTTGCCTTGTGATATTTTTTCACGTATCATAATAATTGTCCCACTCCTTATCATGAGGCACCTCCCATATAAAGTTAGCACAACTTATATGGTAGCCTCTGTTATGGTGTGGGTCAATTTTTATTCGGCTTTTAGGTCAATTATATCCCGGCTGTGACACCAAACTGACAAGAGGGTTTTATCATAAAACCCACTGCAAAAGCAGGAATACATTTCCTTTCAAAATCCTTATAAAAGGGTTTTTAAAAATACTTCTTCATCATTGTGAATTTTGATTAACCAGCTAATTTAAGAATAAAGCTCTGTACTTTCTATGGGCTGGTAAAATAGTTGATTAGACTATCTTCTTTCTTCTCCTGTTCTTATCTTATCATATCTGAAAATTACATCTACACTCCAGTGCATACTTTTTCTTTGCCTCCGTACATGGTTTTATGATCAATCGCAACTGCCGTACCCTATTGAATGTTTACTATTTCTCTTATCCAAGCAGTAAGGTATTTTTCAAACTGCTTCGGATTTAACACATCAAAACCCCTTTCGATAGAATACAATGAAGGTATGCCATTCTGAAGTTCAAGATATTTTTTGAGCCAATACTCTCTTTCAAGAGCCCATATCTCTATACCAATCCAGTCGTTGCAACCACACAAGCATGCAGCAACAGCAATGAAGAGCACATCTATTAGTTTATGCCTAACTTCTTTATACTCTCCTAAATCAAATATTATTATAAAATTGATGGTGCCTTGCATTTGAACCGCAAATATCAAAAAGCAGAGAATCTGATGCTACTTTTTGAGCCTATTTTGCGATAAAATAATCCTGTTGATCGAGCATTAATAAAAGCGAACTCATTATACCTTGCTGATTTTAGTGGGGCAGTCTAAATCATGGTGTAAAGGCTTGATGACAGGAAGCAGGCTATCGAGGTTCAAATGATAGAGTTTATAGATACTCTTATCCAATGAAACCAGCCTGCTTCTTTATATTTCTTGGTGAAGAAGCAATTTGATTTTAACTTTATTGATACTCTAAATGAGAGATCCAAGCTCATACATAAAGTACCCCCTGTAAAATGTATTGTTGACATACAATGCTATCTTACTTTAGGAGTATACGGTCATATTAAGTGATATGGTTTTCAATGGGTGATTATAGTGGTAAATCAACTGGTTAAAATGAAGACACTTTGATTAAAAAAGTGGGGGTGAACAAAAAGTTGAACCTTGATGCATATAAAACTTAAGCTCTCTGAGTTTTCTAGAGCGTACTCTAGAACAAAAAAGAGCGGGATATTTTATTTTTGAGACAAACAAAAACTAATTTCACCACGATATAATTAACATAACGCGCGGGAATACCAGTGGATAAGTCTAATTGGACTATTATATAAACAGGAGGTAAAAACGATGAGCGAAAGACCAAAATTTGCAGTGTTAGGTGCGGGAAATGGCGGTGTGGCAACAGCTGCTGATCTTACGGTGCGTGGCTTTGAAGTGCATCTGTGGGAGATGCCTGAATTTGCTTCCAGCATCAAGTCTCTGCAGGAGGCTGGTGGTGTAGATCTGGATGTTCTTCCGGGGACTGGCCTAACGAAAGGTTTTGCAAACATCAAAATGATTACCACAGATCTAAAGATGGCACTGGATGGCGTTGATGTAGTAATGGTTATTGTTCCGGCATTTGCCCACAGAACTTTTGCCGAATTGTGCGCTCCTTACCTGCAGGATAACCAGGTCGTTATCATTTGCCCGGGTAACTTTGGTGGTGCAATGTCGTTCTATCAGATATTTAAGAAGAAAGGCACGGCAAAGAATGTTGTCTTCGCTGAGGGCGAATGCATGATCTATGCTTGCCGAAAGAAATCCCCCACTGAGATTTGGATCCGCGGCTATAAGAGAGGCTTCCGCATTGCAGCCTTTCCGGCAAAGTACACTGACAAGGTGATGAATCTGATCAAGGAAGCGTATCCTGATTGCAAGCCCGGCAACAATGTTATTGAGACAGGCTTGAGCAATCCCAACATGATTATCCACACCCCGATTATGACCATGAATGCTGCTCTTATTGACAGAACAAAGGGCGATTTCCTGTTCTATCACGAAGGCTGCACCCCCATTGTTGGTACGGTTATTGAAGCTCTTGACGCTGAGCGTCTGGCAATTGGGAAGGCTCTGAAGACTGGCATGCGTAGCTGCTATGAACAGGATTGCGAATGGTATGGCGATCAAGGCGCAGTTGGTAAGAACATTTATGAGACGAGCGTGAACAATGGCCTGTACAAGTGGAGTAAGGCTCCTGACTCCTTCCAGAATCGTTACCTTACTGAGGATATTCCGTATGGCCTTGTTGCAGTGGAAAAGCTCGGTAAGTTTGTTGGTGTGCCTACTCCCATTGCTACCTCTCTGATTAACCTTTCTGAGCTGTTGGTCGGTAAGGAACTTAGATCAGAAAGCAAATCCTTCGAAGAACTTGGCATTGCAGACCTGAGCATTGACGAGATTGTCAAGTTTGTTAATGAGGGCGAATAATCAAAAGTATCATACCAATTTTCATCTAAAACAAAAGAGCGCATAATTCCATGTACCTAATGATGCTCTTGCATAAGAGCATCATTAGGCCTTTATGGGGATAAAAGGAGATTAACATGAATAATAAAGTAATCAAATGCGGAACGTTAATTACAGGAGACGGAAAGGCTGTCGACAAGAATAAAGCTGTGTGGATTAAGAATGGGCAGTTTTATGATATTACCAATTATGACATTATTCAAGGAGCAACAGATGTAGAAATCATTGACGCAAGTGACAAAATGGTTGTACCCGGTGCTATTACGCACCATACACATGGCTGCACATTAGGCCCGCTCTTTCCAAGTGCGGCTGTGCCGGTAAGCGAAGAAAAAGCACTCTTCAATCTTAACCGACACCTGAGTCAGGGTACGACAACAGTTTGCAATGTTGATGGCATGGGCACCTACGAAGAGACCGAGTGTATCAATAAAAAAACGTCGGTTAATCTGTTTACGACAACTATAAATACGATTACAAACATGAAGGTTGCTGAGATGGTGGATGGAAAAGGCTTAAAGGCTGTACATAGGGCTTTAGATGTGGGACAGATGCTGGAATTCGGTGCAGTAGCTGTAGGTGAGGTGGGCGGCGGTCACACATTGGGTGGAGGTGGACAAGATTATTTGTACATTCCGAATGCCTTTGAGAAAAAAATTGGCGTTAAGATTACTATGGCACAGGCCAGAAATTTGAAGTTTGCGGCATTGGGAAGATACATGCGTGGTGCCGATGATGAGTGCGACTTGAATGAAGTTCAAAGATTATTGGAAGAGTACGGCATAGCCGACAAAATTACTATATCTGAGGCGGTCAAACTGATTCGCGATTGCGTTCTCCCCTCCATTTCGGCATCTCTGAACGGCTTTGAAGAGGGTTGTAAAACAGCCATGATGTATAGGGTGCCGATTATTCTGCATAATTCAGCTCCTTCTGTCAGAAAAATTGAGGAAATCCTTCTTAAGTATGGCTCCAAGTGCGATTTAATTGCAGCGCACTGCAATCATGATACCTTTGAAATTGAGGAAGCAGTTAAGTGGGCAAAAAGGCTTAAGGAACTTGGAGCGATAATTGATGTAGGTACTTTTGATTTGACAGAGGAATCTCAGCAGCAGACGGGTGGAGATCCAGAGTATTTTGATGCGTTGATTCGCAGTGGTGTGACAGATGTTATTTCTACGGACTATAACGGCGGTTGCTGGGATGGTCTTTATACAGGAGTATCCCGTATTGTTAAGAAGGACTACATGGATATTGCAAAAGCGGTGGCACTGTGCACGGGAAATGTCCGAAACGTTGTTCCGCTGCTGGCAAAGGATCGCGGTCTGATCCGTAGAGGATTTGACGCCGACTTTGTGGTTACGGATGCTGCTGATGTCGGTGTCATTAAAGATGTTTATATCGACGGAAATCTTATATATTAGAGCTAAGTCAAAACAAGTACATATAGAAGCTTTTCGCAAAGGCAAAGTTTGTGGTTTACTGAAAGCTATGAAAGACTTGTTCAATTTAAGAGGTAAGGTCATTTTCATTATTGGCGGAGATCAGAACATTGGTGCTGAGTTTGCAAAAGGAAGTTATTGCTGGCATCACGAGCCGAGAGAAAGCAGACGCTATTATTTCATATCTTTAGGAAAAAGGCGGTGACTACCTTTGGGCTCCAATCGATATCAGTAAGAAAGAAAGTGTGAATGAAGCGTTTGCATCCTTTATGGAAGGGTACGGATAGATTGATGTGTTAATTATCTAAATTTTGAACAAACCGAATGAAACGAGTTAGATGAAATTACTTTGGTAAACCATCCGATAGCAAGCTATAACAGCTGGAATATGACTCTGGATCAGTTTGTTGAGGTTCAAATCCTTAACCGGGAGCCATACGATATCAATGCCTGCAAGGTTTTAAACTTTGCAGGTTTTTTGTTATACTTCAAATATGTTTTTTAAAACAACTTCCAGGCTTTCACCGGATATAACCAATCCATCTTCAGCTTTTTTATAGCATTTATGGTAGGCTGAACCTCATCTATATATTCCATTATCATAAGGCTATTGGAATAATACTTTCTTTCAGGTTTGTTTCCTGAGAATGGTTCTTTGTTGTTTAATGCGCTCAATACTCTTCTGAGAGATTCGTTGTTAAAATCCTCATTATATATGTATGAGAATTCCTGCATGGAACAGAGATCATTCAGGAAGCTTTCACTGACTTTTTCCTTGGACATCAGTGAATTCCAAAAGAAGACCATGATTTCAAGTCCGTTCAAGTTGATTTTTATGTTTGCCATATCAACACCTCTGTTTATATTTGTTCTTCCTTTATAGAAGGCTTATATTATTATAACTCAAAACTCCGTTGCTTTCCACTCCAACCTTACCCGTCAATACCTGCAAGGTTTTAGACTTTGCAGGTTTTTTTATGAAAATATATAGAATTCTGTTATAATAAATACATGTTAATGGTTTAGTCTTAGGATAGCAATGAAGCATAAAGAGGTGATATATTGTGGCTAAAATAAAGACTGACATTAGAAATGCTATTCGCAGAAGCTACGGCAGCATTGCCTCCGGAAGAACAAAAGATGGAGGCTGCTGCGGCAGTAATATCAGTGTTAAAAAACCTGCAAAAGAAATATCAAGAGGAATTGGGTATTCTGAAGAAGAAATGCAGGAAGTTCCGGAAGGCGCCAACATGGGGCTGGGCTGCGGAAATCCTCAGCTAATCGCAGAGATAAAAGAAGGCGAAACAGTAATTGATCTTGGAAGCGGCGGAGGAATAGATTGTTTCCTTGCATCAAGGAAGGTAGGCCCCAAAGG
>Ga0302248_1000527_pt1 | contig 36239 bp, 39 predicted proteins | sample AAG_UR_Leu_MG_FD_193528 | JGI IMG/M metagenome (GOLD analysis project Ga0302248, IMG submission 193528) | Enriched activated sludge microbial communities from anaerobic digester in WTTP, New Holstein, Wisconsin, United States - AAG_UR_Leu | ecosystem: Engineered > Bioreactor > Anaerobic >...
GGTGGAGTCCAAGGTCTCGCCGTTCGGGCTTACGATATGCAGCCCGTTCCCGGTAAGGAGCGCCTTGAAACCGCAGGAGCCATCAGGGCGCCGTCCTCCTGATACCTTGGCAGAGCGCTGAGGCAAGATCGGTACACAAGATAAGGAAAGTCAGGGGAAGTACGACAACAGGGCATCGCATCCAGGGGCGGAGCGGCGCAGGCCGCTCCGCCCTTCCCCTGTGACTGGATCACCGCGGTAAATCAACTGCCAGTATGCCGTTCAATAAGCGCCCCGCAATACTGAAAGCGTCCACTCTGCGGGTCCAGGCTGAACAGCAGAAAGCGCCAGGCCCAGTAGCCGCCGCCCTGGCCGGCAGCTTCGCCATCCCGCCTTTTCCCGCCCGAATAGAGAGTCCGTCCGAGCAGTTAAACGCGCCCGCCGTTAAGAGAGAAACAGAGAGTTTGAGAGTGTCCTGACCGTCAGTCCGGTCGGAAACCCATGGTTTCCGACCGGACTAACGGTCGGAACGATGCAAACAGAGAGTTGGCGTTGACATCGCTTCTCGCGCGTAAGTCGTAGGTTTCTGGCGGATATAAAGCAAAACCCGCACGGAGCTGTCTCCGCGCGGGTTGTTAAGCGGAATCGGCCATCTTTTCCGCTTTTGTAGGTATGGCTCCCCGAACGCAACTCTCTACGAACCGCTGCGGGGGGATCGCCAGCCCCGAAATCTGGTTCCGGATTGTACACCTAACCCTCGACGATTCAAGCGGCTTCGCCGCATATCGCGAACAGACTGTGGAAGTGGCCCTTGGGCCCAAGGAGGCCTTCGGGACGGTCAACCTGGGCCGCCTGACGCGCCAGGTGCCGGCTAGCCAGGTGGTTTCCGCCGTCCCGGAGCGCCTTCGCCAAGCCAGGCCGCCCAAGCCGCCCCGGGGGCCCCGGCTGCCGCCCGTGGTCGAGACCCTCCGGAAGGCCCTGGACTGGCGGCGGGAACTCGACGCCGGGGAGGTTGCCAGCCAGGCCGACATCGCCCGCCGGGAGGGCCTCACGCGCGCCAGGGTGACCCAGGTGCTCATCCTCCTTCGCCTCTGCCCCGACATCCAGAAGGCCATCCTGGCCATCCGGGAGACGCCGAACCCGCCAGCCCTGGGGGAGCACATCCTGCGGCCCATCGCCTGCCTGGGCAGCCCTATGCGGCAAATGGCAGCGTTTGATGCGCGAATAGACGCGGGGCGCACTGCTGCTAATCGTTGAGCCACACGCGAAGCCACACGCGAAGCCACACGCGATAGGCCCCTGCGCCGTTATTGGGTAAATAACTGCACTTTCGTGGAGGCGCGGATTCCTGTATCATGACGGCAGTGCGCTCGGAGGGAGAGACGGACGGTTGCATGGGTTCAATCGAGACTAATGGTTCAATCGAGACTAATACCGAGCAGGCTTGGTAGCTACGGCCGCCACAAGACCGACATCGCGTTCTCTTACCCAGCATCTTTGCCCATCGGGGAGCTCAATTTGCAGCCAGTCTCGGCGCCCTTCGATTAGATTGAACTCCGTTCCCGCGTGCAGCGGTTCCTTGAAGGCGGGCTCGAAGCTTTCGCCGTCGCCCTTGCGCGCGATGGTCTCCTCCGCGAGGATCACCCCCGGCTGGTCATGGGCTTGTGCGAAGGTTTCCGCCAGAAGCGATCCCAGGAACAGAGCCGCGACAAGCCCGAGGAAGGCCAACGCCCCCTGGGGCACTGCGCCGCGCCGGAAGAGCCTTATGGAGGCGCCGAGCCAGAAAGCTGCGAAGCAGCATGCGAAAACGACAGAGCGAGCCCCCGGCGAGAGATCGTAGTGCCAGAAGAAGACGGTCTTGAGGACTCGTGCCCGTTGAGGCTCCTCTATGCGGTCGCGCCGCCGGCTGCGGGCGTAGTCGAGATTCTGCGCCAGATTTTGATCTCCTGGGATGTAGCGTTCGGCCCGCCGGTAGTTGAGGATGGCGCGGCCGAGGTCGCCCATCCGGAAGTAGGCGTTGCCGGTGTTGTAGTAGAGCCTGCCGCTCCGAACGCCCCCGCCGGCCAGGCGCTCGAAACGCATGGCTCCCTGCCTATAGAGGTCTTTGGCCTTGGCCGGATCAGATGCCGCGGACTGATTGGCCTGGCGGAAGAGGTCCTTGGCTTGGCTGTAGAGATCGTGCTTCTCTTCCTCGCTGAGCGCTTCAGCCGAAGGTGCGGCGCGCGGCAGACAAAGACATGCCGCCAGCGCTCCGGCGACCAAGAACAGTTTGCGCAGGGCGATCATTTGAGCGACTGTTCCAGTTTGCGGGCCAGTGCAAGCGCCCGGTCGGGGATCTCCGCGGGATCGCCGCCGGCGTCGACCCCCGCGTAGCGGCTGGCCTCGCACTCATCGAAGATCCGCTTCAATTCCTCGATGTCGTTCTCCGCGGCGCCTCCTTCCAGCAATCGTTGCCTGACGTCGCTCAACGTCAAGGAGCCAGGCGGGATGCGCAATTTCCTGCCAAGATAGAGTCTGAGCGCTTCCAAGACCGCTCCCCGTACGGTTTGAGGATCTGCTCGGGATCGGGTTTTGCGCAACGCCTTCGCCAATTCTCCGTGAGCAAGACGCGCCTCGCGCGCGGCCGGATCGGCCGATCTCCTACGCGCGACCGAGTAAAAGGTCAGCATCGCTGCATAGAAGAGGGGCGGGATGCCCAGGAGAGCCCACCAAGCCGGAGAGCGAACCCACGCAGCCGGCCCGTATGCCTGATCGGATATGACCGAAAGGTCTTCATAATTGTGGGCAATACCGGCGGACCACGCTTCGAGCTCGTTCTTGACCGTGCCCGCAACGGCCTGCCCCTCGGCATCCCCCGCGGTGACTACCCGGGCGGCGTTGACCGCCAGCGGGATCGGCTCGGAGCGGGCCACGGCGTAGCTCCCCTTGTCTGCGTCGAAATAGGCTAGTTCGATTGGCGGGATGGCTTTCACGCCGGCGTGTTTCGCCCGGATCGTCTGAGTGAACACCTTTGCCCCATCCTCTATCTTCCCCGGAGCCATCTCACTGGGTATTTTGAAGTCCCTGGACAGCGCCGGCTGTTCATCGAGGGGCGGCAGTTCGACGTTCTTCAGGTAGGCGGCGCCGCCCACCTTGACCGTCAGGGTAATGGGGTCGCCCACGCGTACCGTGGTCGGCGTGGCGCTGGCGCTCATGGTGTATCTGCCCACCAAGCCGGCGAAGCCGGCCGGCTGGCCTTCCGTCGGCAGAGCCAGAACCTTCAGCTTTGGCTCGTTGGAGGGGATGACGAACTTCTTGTAGACAGCCTGCTTTCGCTTGCCGAATAAGAAGTCGTCATTGAAGAAGTCGTCGAAGAACGGATCGCGGGAGCTTCGGCCCTTGTGGCCGACGACCGCGTTGCATGCCACGGTTCCCTGGGGAATCGAAATCTCCCCGGTCGCCTTGGGGATCAGCGCTTTCTGGAAGCGCAGCGTTAGATAATCCTTGCCGTCCAGCGAGCCGCGGCCTTTTTCGCCTACGGCTTCGCCCCCTCCTATCGGCACCCGGAGATAGTTGCCGCGCTTGGCCGGGTCAATCCGAACCTCGACGTCGGCTGACCCGAAGCGCTCGTCGATCAGGACGGGGAGATTGAACTCGAACCCCTCGACGTCCTTGCCGATATACCAGGTGACCGTCAGCGCCACCGGCTGCCCTACGTAGCACTTCTCTTCCGACAGCTCCATCCGCAGCTTGAAGTCGGCGGTCTCGGCAGGCTTCTGGGCCCTGACGAGCACGGGCTGCGTGGCCACCGCCTTGCCTCCGGCCTTCGTTGGAATGGATGGGACGGTGAGATCTCCCTCTCTCTTGGGGGTCAGCCGGTAGTTGAAGATGTAGCCCTTTCTCTCGTTTCGCGTCATCTGGCCGTTCACGATGGTGATGGAAGAGCTGCTGTTCTGTTGCCCGCCGAGGTCTTCGACTGCAAAGTCCTTGATGCCCGAAACGTCGGGCTTCTCGGGGGCGTCATGCCCCTCTATCTGGACCTGGAAGGCGAACGACTCGCCGATATAGACTTCGGTCTTCTCGACGGCAGCCTTGGCCGAGACCTCGCCCGCCGAGGCCGGACAGGCGGAAATGGCCGCCCAGGCCATCATGGCGAAAGCGAGATGCATTCGAAGCGCAGCGATCCGTCCCATGGCTACCAATCCTTGTCGACCGGCGTGTACCCGCCGGCGGCCCCCTTGGTCCTCTTCTCGCGGTCATCCTTTTCCTGGCTGATGATGTCGTGCGCCGCCTCGTCTTTGGGGGGCTGGGCGGTTTGCGGCTTGTCCCCCTGTGCACCAGGCTTGGGCTCGGGCCTGTCGCCCGCGGCCTCGGGCTTCCGTTCTTCCTTCTGGCTGCCCTGACTGTCACCGCCCTGCATGGACTCCCATGCCTTCTTCATCTCCTCCAGAGCCTTCTGCTGCGACTTGCCCGCTTCGGGGATGCTTGCGACCTCAAGATTGCGGGCTGCGGCTTCCTGATGGACGGCCGCTCCTCGCAGGTGCTCAGCGGCCTTGGCTGCGCCGGGGGACTCCTTCTGAAGTTCCATTTCCCCGGCGCGTTTCTCCGTGTCGGACCGCAATTCCATCTGTGTCTTGGCCAAGTTGTCTGCCCGTTGCTTGACTTCCCGGGACTCGCCCTTCTCCTTGGCCTCTTTGGCCAGAACCTCCGTATCTCCTGCAAGGGCCTCTTGCCTTTTGATGAGGTCCTGCAGTTTGTCGGCTTGCTGCCGCTGCTGCTCCTGGCTCTTCTTGGCTTCTTCTTCACGTTTCTTGATCTCGTCGAGGATCTGTTTCATGACCAGCCTGGCGACCTCGATGTTATGGGCCGAGTCTTTCAGCTCCGGATCGAGCCTGAGGGCCTGCTGGTAGCGCGCAATCGCATCGCCCATGGCCGTCAGGCTCTTCTGAAGATCGCTGTCCCGCTGGCGCTCGCTTTCCCGGAAGAGGCAGTTGCCCTGATTGTAGCGGCTCCGGGCTTCCAGGCCGAGGTCCCTGGTCTTGAGCGCCGCCTGGCCGAAGAGCCCTGCGGCTTCCTCATACTTGCCCTTCTTGAACTGCGCGGCGCCCTTGTTGAAATAGAGTTGAGCCGCCTCGGGCGCCTCCACCGATGCCTTCTCGTAGGACTCCAGCGCCTCGTCGTACTTCCCCGCGGCGTAGTCGCGGTTCCCCTTGTCGACAAGCGCGGGCCCCGAGGCGCCGGCGGCATCGGAAGACGCCCAGGCCGCAGCCAATACGCCGAGCACTGCGCCTAGCAGGTTTCTTCTGGCGGACATCCCCTTACGCCCCCCGCTTCCGTTCGCTGAGCAGCATTTCTACGCAAAGTAGGGTGAAGGCCAGCCCCAGGAAGAGCTGAAACTTCTCCTCGTAGCGCTTGACGGTCCTGGACTCCAGGGCCTTCTTGTCTGCGCTTGCGATCAGATCGGCGTAGACCTCCCCCAGGTCTATGGCACCTGTGGCCACGTTGAGGTAGCGGCCTCCCGGTGTGGCATTGACCATTTTACGGAGCGTCTCGGCGTCGAGTTTCGACCAAACCTCCTGCCCCTTGTACTTCAGGAATACACGCTGGCCGCTCTCGTCCCTAATGGGTATTCGCCGCCCCTGCTCCTCGTCGCCGATCCCGATGGCGATGATGCGGACGCCGCGTTCGCCCGCCTCGCGGGCCGCCTCCAGGGGGAAGCTGTCATGATCCTCCCCGTCGGTGATCAGAATGATGTCCTTATGCTCCTTATGCCGGTCGTCGAAGACCTCGTTCAGGCACTTGCGCAGAGCGTCGCCGATCATGGTCCCGCCGCGAGAGACGCTGTCGACGGAAACGTCCTCCAGCATCATGCGGAAGAAACCGTAGTCGAGGGTGAGCGGACACTTCACCGCCGCGTTGCCGGCGAAAGCCACAAGGCCCACCCGGTCGCCCTGGAGGCGTTCCACGCAATCCAGGATGGCCAGTTTGGCGCGATCCAGGCGGTTGGGCGCAAGGTCCTCGGCGAGCATGCTGCGGGACACGTCCAGCACGAAAACGACGTCGCGGCCATGCCGCTCGATCTTCTCTGCAACCGGATTCCAGGCCGGCCGGGCCGAAGCCGCCACGACCGCGGCGAAGGCGGCCAGCAAGAGCCCCGCCTTCCCGCGCCTGCGCGCGACGCTGATGGAAACGTTGATCAGCGGCAGGAGCTTCGCCTCGGCGAACCGCGCCAGCGCCTGACGGCGCCTCCAGCCCGCGTAGGCGAAAACCGCAGCCAGCGCCGGAACGGCCCACAAGAAGAGCAACATCCCGACATCGTGGAAGCGAATCCCGCTCATGGCGCTTTCCTAAAGAGCATGCAACTGAGCACCGTTTCCAGGAAAAGCAGCCCCATCACCAGACAGGCCAGCGGCAGGAAGAGCTCCCGGTAGTCCAGGTAACGGACTGACTCGATCTCGCTGCGCTCCATCTGGTCGATCTCCTGGTATATGGAGCGCAGGGAATCGCCGTCCTCTGCCATGAAGAACTTGCCGCCCGTGGCCTTGGCCACGGCCCCCAGCATTTCCTTGTCCACGCCCTCGCCCATACGCATGAGGAACTCGCCGAAGATGCCCTGCTGCCGGACCAGACCCTCGTCTCCGCCCACGCCGATGGCGTAGACCTTGATCCCCCACTGCTTGGCCAGCTCGGCCGCCTCGCGTGGGGCGCGGCGGCCGGCATTGTTCTGGCCATCGGTAAGGAGAATAATGACCTTGCTCTTGATCTCGAACTCCTTCCCGGTTTGCTCGGTCTGCCGGGCAAGGGTCTCCTCAGCAGTTTTCAGTCGGGCGGCGGCCAGTGCCATGGCATCGCCGATGGCCGTTCCGTCTTCATTGCGCTGCTTAACCAGCGAGACGTTCTTGAGGAACTCCGACACGGCGCCGTGCGCCAGGGTCAGAGGACAGGTCGTATCGGCGTACCTGGCGAAGGTCACCATCCCAATTAAGTCGTTTGGCCGCCCCTTGAGTGCGCCCCCCTTGCCGGTGACGAATTCCTCGAAGACCCGCTTGACGACATCCAGCCGTGTCAGGCGTTCACCCCCGAACTCCATCTGGGCGCCCATGCTGCCCGAACGGTCGACGACCATCTCTATGGCGATGCCCTTGCCAACGTCGCGGACCTTCTCCTTGCCCTCCTGGGGCCGCGCCATGGCCGCTATCAAGCCTGCCAGCGCCAGGACTCTGAGCAGGTCGGGCAGCCAGGCGAACCTCTGCCGCATCGATCTGCCGGCGCTCCGGGCGTGTGTTGTCGACGAGAAGCGCAGACCGCTCCCGCGGCCGGAGAGCCGCCGGCGCAGGTAGAAGACCAACGGCACCGCCGCCAGGAGCAGGAAGACCCAGGGCGACTCAAACCGCATGACCCGCCTCCGCCGGCGCCGGCTGGTCAGCGCCCTGTTCCGGAGCCTGCTTCTCCTCGGTCTCCGCGATGAACTTCTTGCAGGCGTCGAACGCGCCCTGGATCTCCTCCTTCGCCGGCTGATGTTCGGCGAACTTCACCATGTCGCAGTGCCGCAGGAACTCTCCGAGGAGGTTCTTGTGCGCAGCGCCCAAGGCCGTGCTGGCTTTGAGTTCGCACAGGAACTCCTCCGTGGTGCGCTCGGGCGCGCGCAGGCCGAAGCGGTTCTCAGTGTAGCGCCGGAGGATATCCGACAGACCGTCGTAGAACGGCTTGACCTCTCCCTTCTCGATGAGCTTCTGCGCCAGCAGTTTCTCCAACTCGTCGAACGCGATCTCGTGCGCCGGCCGCCTAGCCGCCGATTCGGTGCGTCTCCGGCGGCGAAGCCAGACGACGATCCCTGCGGCGGTGCCTCCGGCGCAGAGCGCGGCGCCGGCAAGCCAATAGAGCCAGCCCGGCGTCCGCCGGGGCAGCCCCACCGGAGGCGCAATATCCTTGATGTCCAGCGCCGCCGACTTCTCGGGCAAGAGCGACTTCACCTTGACGAGCAGTTCCTCGCTCTCCACCTCGTGTTTCTTCCCCTCGCCCTCGGTCTTCTTCCAGAACAGGACCTTCATGGGCGGAATCTTATAGTCGCCGGAAAGGAAAGGCTCCAGTTCATAGGTTTTGCGAATCAGCACCTCCCCATTCCCGGAAAGCTCCGGCTGGGAGGCGCGATAGTCCGCGATCCCGAACTGCTCCAGTTTCTCGCCGAACTCGGGGAGCTTGGCTTCGTACTCTTCCCCGATGCGGGCTTCCAGGGACAGCTTGAGCCGGTCGGCGATGGAGATCTCCCCCCGGCTGATCTGCACAGTGAACGTTGCCGGCCCCCGCTTGTACTCCTTTTCGATCTCGAACTCGGATTTCTGCTTCTCCTGCCGGTCGCGGCCGCACCCGGCCCAGGCCCCGCCCGCGGCTGCGGCGATCAGGCAGAAGGCAATCGCCCGCCGCATGCGCGGCGCCGCAGGACGGAAGACGCGCAGGGCAACGGCGGGAGGCGGCGGGCTCACTTGGACTTCTGCCCTCCGGACGGCTTCTCGTCTTCCTTGGCGGCGGCGGCCGGAGCGAGCTTGGAAGAGTGGATAACCACGCTGTAGCGGTCCCGCAGCCGCGACATCAGGGCGCTCTGGACCTCGCTCTCCTTTTGATTTCTCAGAGCCCGGTAAACCTCTCCTCGCACCTCGGAGAAGTCCTTCTGCTTCTCGGGTTCGCGCTCGCGCACCTTGATCAGATGGAATCCCTTGTCGGTCTTCACCGTCTTATCGGCGATCTTCCCCGCCTCCGTCCCGAATATGGCCGCGCCCGCCTCCTCAGAGCTGCCGATCCCGGGCGCCCATTCGCCCCGGCCGATCCACGGATCGATCTCGCCTCCCTTGGACTTGGTCTCCTCGTCCAGGGATCGCTCCTTGGCGAGATCCTCGAACTTGGCGCCGTCCTTGAGCTTCCCGCGCAGTTCTTCGGCGGCCGTCTCATCCTTGATCAGAATGTGGCTGATCTTCGCGCGCTCCGGCTGCCGGTATTCCTGCTTGTGCGCATCGTAATAGGTGCGCAGGTCGCCCGACGTGATGTTGATTCGGTCTGCCATTTCCCTGTCGACGACCTGCCTGGCCAGCAGGCTCCGCTCCGCATCCCTCAACACGGCGCGCACCTTGGAGTCGTCGGTCAGCTTGTCCTCCCGGGCCTTGCGATACAGGACCTCCTCGAGGACGAGCTGTTCCAGGAGCCGCGAACGCTCCGGGTCGGAAGCCAGCCGTTTGACCATCTCTTCCTTTCGGAGCTTCCGCTCCTCCTCGGGCAGAAAGGCGGCGAAGGTCTCCATCTGGCGTTCGATCTGTTCCTCGATCCGCCGGTCGAGCTCGGCGCGGGAGATCTTGTGGCCGCCAATTTCCGCGAGCACGTCCGCGCCGGCCTTCCCTCCCCCCTCTCCGGTCCCCACCCGCTCGGCCAGTTCGTATCGAAGCGCGGAGAACTTGCCAGCCGTCTCCAGGCATTCCTGTACGCGGCGGCCTATCTCGGACTCCAGTTCCTTGACCTTGGCGCAGCTTTCCGAGCGGTAGTAGGCCTCCAGCGCCCGCTCCGGCTGGCCCGCTTCCTGGCGGAGCTTGCCGATGCGATACCAGACTTTGGCTTGCTCCTCAGTGCCGGAAGGGCCGCCTTGGAGGTACTCCCGCCAGGCATCGGCGGCGAGCTCGCGAAGCCCTTGATTCTCAAGTTTGAGCGCCAGGTCTTTCTGCGCCTCGGCTGGGAAGCCCCCGTTCTGTTCAGGCGCCTCCATCCCGCGGCCGGCCAAGAGCGACACGGCAAGGTTGGCCAGGGCCGCCGCAAGCACCGCGGCCAGCAAGACCGTAAGCAACTTGGAGTTCCCGCGGCCTTGGCCGCTCCGCTCGGGCAACGTCAGATTCAACCCTTCGACCATCGCATCGACCTCCGAGTGTTCTCAGCTCCGCCGCTCGCGGCTCCGGAAGAAGCGGACCAGGTCCTTGACGTAGTCGCGGCCGCTGATCACTTCCGTGTGATCCACGTCCATCGCAAGGAAGGCGCTGCGCAGGCGCTCCTCCCGAGCCTTGGCCATGGCCGAGTATTGGCTGCGGACGGACGCGCTGCCCGCGTCCACAGTGACAAGCTCCCCGGTCTCAGCATCTTCCAGCTCCAGCAGGCCGACGTCCGGCAGGTCCTTCTCCCGGGGATCGGCCACGGATACGGCGATGAGATCGTGCCGCCTGGCAAGCACCCGCATGGGCTTCTCGAACCCTTCGCCCTGGAAGTCAGACACCAGGAAGACAACGCACCGTTTGTGCGTTACCCGCCCCAGGTAGTCCAGCGCCCCGGGGATGTCCGTGCGCGCCTGCCGCGGGCGGAAACCCAGGAGCTCGCGAATCAGCCGCAGCACATGGGTAACCCCCTTCTTCGGGGGGATGAACATCTCCACCCGGTCCGTGAAGGCGATCAGCCCGACCTTGTCGTTGTTCTTGACCGCCGAGAAGGCCAGCAGCGCGCACAACTCGGCGGCCACTTCGTTCTTGGTCCGGTCCACGCTGCCGAAGGAGCCGCTCGCCGAAAGGTCCGCCAGGAACATCACCGTGAGCTCGCGCTCCTCGACGAAGCGCTTGACGTAAGGATGTCCCATCCGGGCCGTGACGTTCCAGTCGATGGTGCGGATCTCGTCCCCGGGCGTGTACTCCCGGACTTCGTCGAACTCCATGCCCCGGCCCTTGAAGACGCTCTCGTACTCCCCGGCAAGGATGTCGTTGACCGCCTTGCTGGTGTATATCTCGATGTAGCGGATCTTCCGGGCCAGTTCGCGGGGAATCATGGCACCTCCACCGCGTCGAACACCTGCTTGACGATATCCTCCGAGGTCTTTTCCTCGGCCTCGGCTTCGTAAGTCACGATCACCCGGTGACGAAGCACGTCCATGCCTATGTCCTTGACGTCCTGAGGGGTGACGTAGCCGCGCCGCTTCAGGAAGGCGTTCGCCTTGGCGGCCATGGCCAGGAAGATGGTCGCCCGCGGCGAGGCCCCGTACCGGATCATGTCCCGAATCTGGAGCTTGTACTTATCCGGCTCCCGGGTCGCCTCCACGACGTTGACAATGTACTCCTCGATTTTCTCGTCCATGTAGATCTCGTCGGCCAACTCGCGCAGGCGCAGCACGTCGGCCGGGGAAACTACCGGATCAACATCGTTCTTCGGCGAGGACCTGGCCATGCGCTTGAGTATCTGGCGCTCCTCCGCCTTCTTGGGGTAGCTGATCTTCAGCTTGAGCATGAACCGGTCCACCTGGGCCTCCGGCAGCGGGTAGGTCCCTTCCTGCTCGATGGGGTTCTGGGTGGCCAGTACCATGAAGGGCTCGTCGATCCGGTAGCTGGTGTCGCCGATGGTTACCTGCCGCTCCTGCATGGCCTCCAGGAGCGCGCTTTGCACCTTGGCGGGCGCCCGGTTGATCTCGTCGGCCAGGATGATGTTCGCGAAAATGGGCCCCTTCCTGGTGGTGAACTCGCCGGTCTTGGGGTTGTAGATCAGCGTACCGATGAGGTCGGCCGGCAGGAGGTCGGGCGTGAACTGGATGCGCCGGAAGGAAGCCTGGATGGTCCTGGCCAGGCAGGTCACCGACAGGGTCTTGGCCAGGCCGGGCACGCCCTCGATGAGCACGTGGTGATTGCACAGGAGCGCCGCCAGCAACCGGTCCACCAGGTACTCCTGACCGACGATGACCTTGCCGATCTCGCCCCGGATGCGCTCCAGGACCGCGCTCTCTTTCTCAACCCTCTCGCCTATCCTCTTGACGTCGACTGCCATCGGTCTTTCTCCTTCCGGACGCCTCAACTCTGCCGCGCTTTTCTGCGGGCTCCAACGCTTCAAGGCTCCCCTTCAATGCGGCGCGGGCCTGGTCGGCATAGAGATTCTTGCCGAGCCGTTCGGCATTTTCAATAAGCGCCCTCCAATCGTCGCCGCTTACCATTTTCGGCGCTGCCTTGGCTACCGCCTTGAGCAGGAAGGCGTCGCCGATATCCATGGCCTTTGCCTTGATTCGCCCCAGGCCCGCCTCGTCGCCGGCCTGCACATAGAACTGGACCGCATCGTCCAGCCTTGCCCGTTCCTCGTATGCCATGCCGTACTCCACCAAGGTGTGCTTGGGCGTGTTCTGGCCGTATAGTATCTCCCTTCGCTCCAGCACATTCGGCAGCTTGACCGCCATCCTGGCCTTCTCCGCCCTTCGACCTGCGCTGGGCAGAGACCGCATTTTACCTGCAAGCCGTCCGCAGGCCTGGAAAACGCCGGACAGAAACGTAGCTGATGCGTTCACCGCGGCGCCCCATGCTGCATCTTCATCGCAATCCCGCCCCCCGCAGCCCGCGCTCAGTCGCGGATCTTCTTCTTGAGGTGCGGCATAGTGTGGGGCTTTCCGGTCTCGAACACCCGGCTTTCCCCATCCGTAGCGGTGACGTTCTCGTAAACGCCCCTATCGCGCCGGACCAGCTTGGTGAACCCCATGCCCTTGAGATCGCTGTCGCTGTACGGATTGCGCAGCGCCAAGGGCGGAAAGATTACCCGGTACACCGCGCAGCCGCAATCCGGGCACTTGGCCAGGGCTTCGGCGCTGATCGGCTGTACGATCTCGAACTCGGCGCCCCGCCGGCACCCGCCGCTGCTCTTGTGGGCGTAGGTGTACACGGGCATGATCGCCTCCTTCAGCAGCCATCCCCGGCTTGAGGCGGCGGCGCCTCAGAGTAGACGCGATGCATGCCGTTTCTCACCACGCGCCCCCGTCCGCACGGGTCGACTTGGCCCAAGCGTTCACCTTTGAGCTCAGGGATTCCGCCGCCTCGACGGCAGTTTCCATGTTGAACGACTTGCCGTCCATCAGAAGGTTGGCCAGCATCTTGGCCTCCGCCCGTATTTCCGCAAAGTCCGGCTGCATGCTCAAGACGGGTTCCCCGCAGGACCAGATTCGCATCTGGTCGCGCAACACTCCGAGTTCCTGCAACGCAGCGTTGCGCGCAGACTGCGGATCGCGCCCCATGTCGAGGCGCAGGATCTCCACGAGCCTTGCCGCCGCCTTCCTGGCGAGCGCGGCTGGCGAACTCTCCCACACGGCCGCTTGTCTCCTGGGCGCCTGCCTTGGATGTCCCGCAGCTCGAATGCCGGCGCGCTGCCGGGGACCTACGCCTTCAACTTCAGGAGGTGGTTCTCCTCGTCGAAGACAAGCTTGGCTTCGCGGGCCAGCCAGCCAACCCCCTGGTTCAGAAGGTCGCGGGACAGGCCGGTGGCCTTTGCGAGGCGCGCCTTGCCCACAGGCCCCTCGGCATTCAGCACCTGCCAAATCTTGCCTGCTGCTTCCCCGATCCGTGTTTCCATGCGTTGCGCGCTCCTTCCCGCTCTGCGAACTGTGCCGCCATCCCCGGATGCTCCGGATTTCAACCCGGCCGCGCCGGGCCGCCGGGTCACCCGTTCCTCAGGGCGTCCTCCAACGTGGGCGCGACCGAAATGGCCTTGTTCAAAGGGCTGGCGGCCAACATCCGCGAAACCTCGCCCGTTGGGTTGACCAAGATCAGCCGGCAACCGCTGTCGGCAAGGACGCGCTGGACCTCGGCCAATTCAGCCACCGCCGCGGCGGATATTTTCGCCAGCCCGGACGCGTCCACGACCACCTTTCGAACGTCGGTCGGGACGTTCTGCCGAATCATGTTGACAAATTGCCCGCGATGACCATTGGCAAACTCCCCGCACGCTTCCAGGATGAGGGTGCTCAGGTCCGGGCACTTTCGCGTTTTCAACATGAACGGGGCCATCTATGCCACACTCCTCAGGCACACGAGGAGGCCATGCCGCGAACCGCCCGCGGTCCTTGGCGCGGACGCCCGTCCGATTCGCAAGGCGCCGTCTTCCGCGCGGCCTCTGCTATGAGCGGCGCCGCGTCCGGTCCGACTTCGAGATGCGCGGCCCTTGATGCCGCCCGGTCAAGAGCCGCGCTCCACCACCCGATCTGCGCCTCTACCGTGTCCGCATCGGCTCCCGCGGAACGGTCCGATGCGCCGGGCCCGCGCCCGGATGCGGCCCTCGCGCGAGACATCTCTGTGCAACGTGTGTTCCTGCTGCACTCCGGACAGCGCTGCACCGGAATGGCGCCGAGAGGCTCGGAGCATTCGAACCCCCATCCGCAATAGTCGCATTGGCACTCCAAGACCGGAGGCACCTTCGTCTCCGGAAGCGGCCTCGCATGGGATGGGGCGGCGATTTGCGAAGCCCACATCCGTCGCTGGAAGCGCGAGATCCTGGTCCGCCATGTCGTCTTGCGATGCATTCCGCACCTCCTTACCCTCGATTCCGCGGGACGGTCCTCCACGCCGCCCCGCCGCTCCATGCCGCCAGGCCGGGGCGCTGCTACTCCAGCTTGAGCGCCAAGTACGACGGCCTGCCATCGGCGCGCACCTTCACCAGTACGCGCTTGTCGGCAACTGCCAGCGCGCCCTGCAGATCGGCGATGGAAGCGATCGGCTTTTCGCCCACCTCTTGAATGATCATTCCCGGCTTCAAGCCCGCCTTATCGGCAAGGCTGCCGGCTTCGACCTCGGTAACGACTACCCCCGAGACTCCCTCGCCCAGGTCGAAATGCAGACGGGTGCCCTCGTCCAACTCCTGCGCCGTGACGCCCAACTTCTCCAACTGGCGCACATTGCCCGCGGCCACCTCGACCGCCGGCGTCCTCTCGCCTATCTTGACTGTCACGCTGCGCTTCTTGCCGCTCCTGTAGAATTCGACCTCGACCTCCTTGCCCACCGGCGCAAGGCTCACGGCGTTCGAAAGACTGTTGGCGTCTTCTATCTTCTTTCCGCCGAATGAAACGACCACGTCGCGCTCTTCCAGCCCCGCCTTTGCGGCGGGACTGCCTTTGACCACCTCAGCCACCAGGGCTCCCTTGGCCTCCGGCAGCCCCAGGGCTTTTGCGAGGTCGGTCTCCACATCCTGGATGGCCACACCCATCCAGCCGCGCACAACCTTCCCGGTGTCGATAAGGTTCTTCATGATCTTCTGGGCCATGTTGATCGGAATGGCGAACCCGATCCCCATGTATCCGCCGCTCTTGCTGAAGATGGCGGTGTTGATGCCCACGACCCGTCCGTCCAGATCGATCAGCGGGCCGCCGGAATTGCCTGGATTGATGGCGGCATCGGTCTGGATGAAGTCCTGATACTGGATGTCCACCACATGCGAACGTCCCTTGGCGCTGATGACTCCCGCGGTCACCGTCTGGTCCAAGCCGAAGGGATTGCCTATGGCCAAGACCCACTCGCCGACCTCCAGAGCATCGCTGTCGCCGACGGCGGCCGCCGGCAGGTCTTTGCCGTCTATCTTGATGACCGCCACATCGGATCGGTCGTCGGCGCCCACGAGCTTGGCTTCGAATTCCCTCTTGTCGGCAAGCTTGACCTTGATCTCGTCCGCGCCGCCGACCACGTGGTTGTTGGTCAGAATGTATCCCTTCTGGTCGACTATGACGCCGGACCCCTGCCCCCGTCCGAAGGGCTCCTGGGGGCCGGGCCTGATCTTGGGGCGTCCTCCCGGCCCGAAGAACCGCTTGAAGAAGTCGTCGTTGAACAGGTCGAAGGGGTCGTTGGGAGCCAGAACTCGGCCCTTCGCCTTGCGCACGGCTTCGATGTGGACCACGGCGGGGCAAGCCTTCTTGGCGGCCGTGGAGAAGGCCCGCGATAGAGCCTTCGCCGATCTTGTCTCGTCCGCGCCGGCCGCCGGCTCCGCAGCCCGCGCCGTTCCGGCGAATCGCCGCGGGGCGCCGCAAGAGGCGGGAAATCCACCCGCCGCAACCGCGGCCGAGCACAGGAACGAAACCAAGACCCATCGCCTACCCATCGCGCATCTCCTCAATCCATCCAGCCTGACCGGCGCACCGCGCGCGCACCATTCGTTCTGGACGGAGGCCGTTAGTAGTCCTCGTCCATCCCGCCTCCGCCCGGCATGGGCGCGTCTTTCTTCTTCTCGGGCATCTCGGAGATCAGCGCTTCGGTGGTGAGCATCAGCGTCGCCACGGAGGCCGCGTTCTGGAGCGCCGAGCGAACCACCTTGGTCGGGTCGATGATGCCGGCCTTGACCATGTCGGTGTACTCGTCCTTGGCCGCGTCGTAGCCGAAGGACCCCATGCCCTCCTTGACCCGCTGTAGGGCCACCGCGCCTTCGACGCCGGCGTTCTCGGCGATGTGCCGCAACGGGTGTTCGACCGCCCGGATGACAATGTCGAAGCCGACCTGTTCTTCGGCCTTGATTTTTGTGCCGCTCAAGGCCTGCGCCGAGCGGATCAGAGCCACGCCGCCGCCGGGCAGCACGCCCTCCTCGGCGGCCGCCCGGGTGGCGTGCAGGGCGTCCTCTACGCGCGCCTTCTTTTCCTTCATCTCCACCTCGGTGGCGGCGCCCACCATTACCTTGGCCACGCCGCCGGAAAGCTTGGCCAGCCGCTCCTGGAGCTTCTCTTTGTCGTAGTCCGAGGTGGTGGTCTCGATCTCCTTCTTGATCTGCTCGATCCGCCCCCTGATCTCGGAGGTCTTCCCGGCACCCTCGATGATCGTGGTGTTCTCCTTGTCGACCACCACCTTCTTGGCGCGCCCGAGGTCCTCCAACTTGAGATTCTCCATCTTGATGCCCAGCGACTCGAAGATGGGCTTGCCGCCGGTGAGAACCGCGATGTCCTCCAGCATGGCCTTGCGGCGGTCGCCGTAGCCGGGGGCCTTGACCGCGCAGCACTTGAAGGTTCCTTGCAGCCGGTTAACCACAAGCGTCGCCAGGGCCTCGCCCTCGACCTCCTCGGCGATGACCAGTAGAGGTTTCCCCGCCCCGGCGATCTTCTCGAGCAGCGGGATCAGTTCCTTGATGGAGGTCAGCTTTTTCTCGTTGATGAGGATGTAACAGTCCTCCAGCACCGCTTCCATGGTGGACGGATTGGTCACGAAGTACGGCGAGGCGTAGCCGCGGTCGAATTGCATGCCCTCGACCAGTTCCACGGCGGTCTCGAGGGACTTGCCCTCCTCGACCGTGATCACCCCGTCCTTGCCGACCTTCTCCATGGCGTCGGCCAGGATCTTGCCGATGGCCGCGTCGTTGTTGGCGGCGATGGTGGCCACCTTCTCGATGTCCTCGCGGCCCTTGACCTCCTTGGAAAGCTCCTTGAGCTCGGCGACCATCTTCTCCACGGCGGCATCGATCCCGCGCTTCACTGCCAGGGCCGAGGCGCCAGCCGTAACGTTCTTCAGGCCCTCCTCGTAGATGGCCCTGGCCAGCACTGTGGCGGTGGTGGTGCCGTCGCCGGCCACGTCGGAGGTCTTGGATGCCACCTGCTTGACCATCTGGGCGCCCATGTTCTCGTACTTGTCCCAGAGTTCGATTTCCTTGGCCACCGTAACGCCGTCCTTGGTGACCGTGGGCGCGCCGAACTTCTTCTCGATCAGCACGTTGTGGCCGCGGGGGCCCAGAGTCACGGCCACCGCGCTGGTAAGCTTGTCCACCCCGCGGCGGATGGCCTCGCGGGCATCCTGCTCGAAAGCGAGCATCTTGGCGGGCATCTTTCGTCCCTCCCTACTTGTTCACCACGGCCAGGATGTCGTCCTCGCGCATCAGGAGGTACTCCTCGCCGCCGATCTGGACCTCGTTGCCGGCGTAGTTGGTGAAGAGAACCTTGTCGCCTTTCTTGACGGAAGGCGCGACGCGCTCGCCGCTGTCCAGCATTTTCCCCGAGCCGACCGCGATCACCTCGCCCTGCTTGGGCTTTTCCTTAGCGGTGTCCGGAAGGACGATGCCGCCGGCGGTCTTCTCCTCAGCCTCGCTGCGCTTGACCAGCACTCGGTCGCCCAACGGAGTTACCATGCTCTTCTCTCCTCTCCACGCTTCGGTTTCCCTGGAACCACCGCATCGCGCATCGGCTCAGTTCACGGCATGGGCAGACCCTCCGGTGGAAACGGCGCCGGCTTTCTCCGTTTCGCTCTTCGCCTTCTGGCGGTAGTCGCTGGATCGGTAGTCGGTCTGGTAGAATCCGCTCCCCTTGAAGATGACCCCCGCCCCCGTTCCGATCAACCGGCGGATCGGCTGGCCGCACTTGGAACATTTTCTGATGGGCTCGGCGCTGATCGACTGGAACTTCTCGAAAAACCAGCCGCAGTGATCGCATTGGTACTCGTATGTCGGCATTTCTCCGCGCCTCCGAAGATCCACGCCTACAAGGCGTCGCGGCCCGGCACACCCGGGCCGGCCGCCAGGACAGGGAGCCGGATGCCCTCGATGCCTCGCCGCCCCGCCGCGCCTCCGCATGAACGCAGCTCCGCGGGGGGGGCTGCAGCGCCGCCGCGGCGGCAATGAGGCTGCGGGCAAACGTCATCGGCATCGAGAACCGCATCAGGACTCTCCCGGTCCCGGCGAGCCTGGCCCACGGCGCTCCAGACCACCCGCTATGCCATCCGCCGCCCCGGTGACCCGGTTCTTCCCCGCGCGTTTGGACGCATACAGAGCCTCGTCCGCATGCTGGATCAGTCTCCAAAGGCCCCGGCCATGTTCCGGACAACAGGCCACGCCAACGCTCAAGGTCACTCCGTGGTTGCGGGCTGATTGCTCCTCCACCGCCTTCCTTACGCGCTCGGCTTTCTGCAAGGCCGGCCAATAACCCGTGCCGGGCAGCAGGATCGCGAATTCCTCGCCGCCGTAACGCGCCGGGATGTCCGTGTCCCGAACGCTGTCCGAAATGATCCTGCCCACGTCGGCCAATACCTGGTCGCCGCGCTGATGGCCATAGATGTCGTTCACCTTCTTGAAATCGTCTATGTCCATCATCATGATGGAGAAGGGACTCCAGCACCGGTGATGCCTGCGCAGCTCCTGGCGCAGTTTGTGCATGAACGCCTGCCGGTCGAACAAGCCGGTCAACTCGTCCCGCAAAGCCACCTCGGCAACCGTGGCAACTCTCTCATACGGCATGATCACCGGAGACTTGATTGACCCATCGATATTGCTCAGGTAGTCCAATGCGGCGACCGCCACTCCGGGATTGCGCCCCAGGCGCCCGGTCAGGTCATTCCGGTGCCTGATGATTTGCTGCCAGGTCTCCCGGGCCGCCTCCGGCGGGAAATACCGGTGGCTCAGCGCCATGAGCAGGTCGGAGTAGAAGGCTTCGCCTCTCCGCTGCCTTCTCTCCTCAAACTCGCGTTTCTCTTCCATCGTTAAGGGGCGGTCTCCAGCCACGCCGCGCACGAACTCGGCGCCGGGAACCTGCTCATCAAGCAGACGCAGCAGGTCCGACGTCACCCGGTTAAAGAACGGAGACCGGCACTCCCTGATGCTTTCGCATCCAACCTGGACTTGTTCTCTGGACATGCGATCAGCCTCTGGCGGCTCCTCCACCTCCTAACCAGACTCCGCCTGGGCGGGTGCAGAACGTTCTGCGCTACGCCCCCGCGCCAGCCTCCGCGTCCGGGACCTTCTCGGGGTCCTCCATTGGCGGAGGGGGAAGCGCTTCCCCATTGTCCTCGGCCGGCGGCTCTGCCTGTCCGGCCGGTTCCTCATTTGCGGCTGGCTTGGCAGGCTTCTCTTCGCCTTTCGGCTTGTCTCCAGCCGGTGCCTCGGGTTTCTCGCCGGGTTCCTTCTTCTCCGGCTTGGCCGGCGCATCCTTCTCCTTGGCCTCTCCCTTGGGTGCTTCCCCATCGTCCTTTTCGGGGATCGCCGGCTGCAACTTGCCGGGGTTCGGTCCGAACAGACCGTTCCCGTTGTTCCAAGGAGTAAACATGTTGCCCAGAGGGAATTGGCGCAGCAGCTCGTCGATGTCTATCTTGCTCTCTTACTTGTCGAGTCCGGTTTCGGGCTTCTTCTCGGGTTCGGGCCCGTAGACGGGTTTCTTGGCCGGCGGCGACTCTTTCGCGGGCTCCTGGGCCGGCCGCGATTCCGGCTTCGCCTCGGGCGTCTCGGCAACTGCCGGCGTCAGCGCCGCCCCTCCAGGGACCTCTCCTTCTCGACAGCCATTGGCAACGATCACACCAAGCATGGCCACTGCAAGAACGACTCCGATGCGCCCAAACATGTCTCCTGTCCTCCTTCCCCTCTTCCCCCGCAACACAACACCCGCAACTCAGCCGCCGGCTGAAGCGCGACGCAGGGCTTCGCCACAAGGTGGGGGACGCTGAAGCAGCCGCTGCGCCGCGCTCCGAGACCGATCAGGCCGATGGCGGCCTTCCCTCTGCCCCGCAGGCGCGGACGGCAACCGCTACGTCTTTATCTCGATCTTTTTCGGCTTCGCGCTTTCATGCTTCGGCACCTTGACTGTCAGCACGCCGTTCTTGAAGCTGGCGTCGGCCCTGGACTCGTCCACGGCAGCGCCGATATCCACGGTCCTGGAAAAGCTGCCGTAACTGCGCTCGGCAATGAGCTGCGCGCGGTCCTTCGTCTCACGTTCGGTCTTCTTCTCTCCGCTGATGGTCAGCCGGCCGCCGGAAAGCGATACGTTGATGTCCTTCTCCTCCAGGCCGGGAAGCTCGGCCTTGACCACCACCTCCTGATCGCTCTCGGTTATATCCAGCCGCGGCAGGAACTCAGCGCCGGCGCCCCATCGCCCCAACGGCCAATCGTCGAAGAAGTCCTCAAACAGCCGGTCGACCTGCCGGCGGAAAAGATCGATAGGATGGGCCGGCCCGGTCTTGGCCAAGCCATACTGCCGCCTCGACGGAACGAACTTCATCGCGTTTCTCCTTTCCGAAGCCATGTCGGCATTCCCCGTCTGCTGGCCGCAGTCGGAAGATCCGCGCAGGATCCTTTGCCTCCTCGCTTGTCAGATGCCCTGGCGCCCAGTTTGCCAGCGGTGCAAGCCCCGTCTAGAAGAGACGGGCAGACAGACCGCCTCACGTTTCGCGCAAGCAAAATGCGCGCCACGGTTCTCCAATAGGAATGTAGCCTATGTCCTGCAAACCCGGACAATTCCGGGATGGCGCGCACCATGTGCACGTGGCGTCGCCATGCCAAGATGACACGGAATGTACAAGTTGGCCTATTCCAAACTGCCCGCCTCAAAGAGCACGGCCACAACCTCCATTCGCTCCGACCTGTTTGCAGGCTTGCCGCGACGGTCGGAGGAATCCTGTCTGTGGCTGACCGTGCTGAGCACCGCGTACTTCCCAGGGGTGCAGGACCATCGGCCTTGTGGGCGGCGGCTTCGGCCGGAGCCGTCAGCGAAGTAGACGTCCAGGGCAACTTCGATCTTCCCCCCGGCAGTCCGTTGCGGCTCGATGGTCAGGGATAGGCCCGGCTTCTCCAGCTTGCTCGCCTCCTCGGGAGAGCCGAGCGCGTTCCTTTGCCCCATGCCGACGAAGAAGCTGCGGCGAACCAGCACCCTCGTGTGCCGGTCGGCAAGCAGCTTGTCGATGTCGAGTCCCTTGCGCTCCTCGTCGCCGAGCCATCGCGGGAGTTCCAGGATCACCAGCTTGAACAGGGCTGTCTCTTGCGATCCCGGCGGCGCGAGAAGCAAGGGCGAAGATTCGGGCAGCAACACGGGCGGTTCCGGCGCTGTCTCTGATCGCCCCGAGCATCCGGCAGCAATGGCGCATGCGGCGAGGACCGCTCCGCGCAGAATGGCCGCCACGGTTCTCATGGCTTCGTCTCTGCCCCCCGTGGTGCGAGGTCGAGCAGTCTACAAAGCCGTCTCACCACGCAATTCTCGTTCGCCAACCGCGACTGCCAAAACCGCAGCACCCGCCAGCCCTCCGCGCGAAGGCGACGGTTCACGGTCTTGTCGCGTTTGCGGTTGGAGGCAATCTTCTTGCGCCAATAGGCCAGGTTAGACTTGGGAAGCCTGAACCCCTCAGGGTTGCCATGCCAGAAATCGCCGTCAATGAACACGGCGAGCCTTGCGTTGGGGAACACAAAGTCTGGCTTGCCAACAAGCAGCACATTCCGCCTCCAACCGGCAAGCTTGTTCTTCCTGAGGATTCTGATAAACCGCAGTTCAGTGGCCGCATTTCCCCGGCTGCGGATTCGCGACATGATCCGCGAGCGTTCTTGCGGGCTGAACATGTCGGTCATGCGGGAGTATCCTTGCTGCTGTCGGCACGCTCTGAGTCCAAGATGCGCGCAAGCTCCTTGCCGAGTACTTCCATGACCTCGGCCTGGCTGAGAAGATCCAGCACGCAGACACCGCCGTGCATGTTCAGGTGCTTGGCCAGACGGCGTATCCGTACCCGGTTCTTGTCGCCACCAGTAAGCAGGACCTCGCTGTTGCTCAACAGAAAGGCCAGGAAGCCTCGGATGATGTTGTTGGCGCGGCCCATGCCGCGCTCGACAATCTGCTGGGTAATGTCCAGTGTGGACAGCAAGACCGCAGTCAACTCATACGGATTCCCCCGGTCGGGATCGTGCGACAATTGGGCCGTCCACCACAGGCGCGCAATGCCGTGGCGCAACAGCGCTCGGCTTTGGCTCTGCGCCACGAAATACCGGGCCTCCACAAACCGCGCCGCACGTTCGCGATTGGCCATGTGCTTCTCAACGGGCCACCGGAGACGCATATAGGGCCAAAGCTCGATGTGGGCAAGCCTGGTCCAGAGGCGCGGGTCGCGGGCCTGCAAGGGCGTGAGGTGTCGAAGCGCCTTGTGAAAACTGATGGCATTCTCGGTGTCTTTGTGATTGCTGTCCTCGGGCAAGGCCAGACCAAGCGGACCGGCCACTTCGACGCCAGTTTGCATCTCGCGATTGGTCTTTGTAGACACCTCGGCCACCCAGGCATCATTCAGCAGATACTTATCCAGGTTGGCCGAGATCGAACTCCGCAACGCATTGACAAGAGTACTTTTGAAGATGGCCAGCGAGCTCATGGATCGCTCCTTATGAGGCGGCTTCGGCAAGCATGCGAGATGAAGACAATGCCCGTTTCACTGGCAGTTCCAAGAGCTGCTGCGCGAGCAGGAGCGGCTGCGACTCGCCGCTCAGCCCGAGGTTCTCGATGCGGCGCGCAAGCGCCCGGACCCATCGCCGCGTATCGTCCATGCCGTCGCTCTCCTCCTTGAGGATATGGAGAGCTTCGGCGAGAACCGGCAGAACGATGGTGGTGGTCAAGGGGCCGCGCACTCCTTCGTGCAGCTTTAGGACTTTGTAGTCGGCAAAATCGCTCTTTGAAAGGAAGATAACGATCTTGTCTCCGTCGAAGCTGGGCTCCATCAGAATATCTCCATCTTTTGGGGATTCATTGATCTGCATGATCGACCCGATTCGGCTGAGCGAGTCAAAATCGCTCTCGACGTGGAAGACTTGCCCTTCTCCAACTGCAAGAATGTCTCCGCGCTGCACATCAAACTGTGCGCCCGCATAATCGGAGTGCGCTTCGGGGATGCAGTAGCCGGGAATGTGGTCTTTGGCCCGGGCAAATACGTTCACTTCGACAGCGTCGTTCAGATTGTCGGCGCTTATCGAAACGCGGTGCTGAGGCTCGCGGAATTCGTAAGCGCGCCTAAAGAGCGTGTTGCTGCACTCGATATGGAGCACATACGCGGCGCGGCCGTCCTTCAGCAGCGCGTTTAGCGCCTCGCAACTGCACGTTACGTCCGCGGATATGTAGACGCACTCCTTATCGGTTGACATTACCAAGGTCGCCTGGAAAGCGGCCCCGGGTACATCGTCCCGATTCCCCAAGACCGGATGCGGGTAGGACCGAGCGCTAAGCCTCATGAGCAGACACCTCCATCGCCACGCGGACAGGGTCAGCAAGCGTCAGTTCGATGCGGTGAACGCTCTCAGCAGAAAGCACAAGCGGGCCGATCACCCCCGGCCCGGCAATGGCAAGCTCCGATCCGTCCTCGGTCCTTGCCGCCCTGATGTCGGCGGGAGCTTTCTGGTCATCCCCAACTGTCGAGATCAACAGGTTCACGGACTTGCTCCCCTCCCCGTCCAATGCGACCAGCACGCTGTACGCTCCGCGTTCTATGTCTTTGGCGAAGGTCCGATATCGAACCGGCAAGGATGGCTTCGACTGGGCGCCGCCCTTACCGCCAGTCCCCTTGTCTGCGTTGCCCTCGCCAACTCCGCCGCCACCGCCGCCGGTTCCGCCGTCGCCCTCATTTTCCTTTGTTCCGGGGCCGCCCCCCGTTCCTTCGCCTTCTCCGGTCTCGGTCTCTTCGTCTTGACCTTCCGCTGCGGACTTGTCGGGCTGCATGCGCTGTTGGCGCGGGTCGATTCGACGGCCCGGGATGACCTCGGGGAGGGGAGAACGCTCAGGGGTCTCGGTCTTCGACTGCGAATCGCCGGCGTCAAACGACTCCTCGCTGGTTTCATCGTCATCCGGCAGAAATCGGTTCAGATCGGGAATCGAGATAACCTTCGAATCGTCCACTGGAATCAGCTTCCGTATGCACTCCCGGATGAACCCCATATACTCGATCTCCACCCTTTTGTTTGCGTTGCGCTCAGGGTGGTCGGGGTCCCATGTGTCGTGGCGCGGCGGCTCCATCTCGCGCAGGACCCGGTTGCCCTCGTCGTTTCGGCAAAGAAACACGCCGCAGAACGGAAGGAGCGAACGCAGGTATCCCCGTTGGTAGATGATCATCCCGGTCTTGCGCACCATCGCAACTCTTTTTGGGAGGTCCATGTCCCCAGCGAGAAGGAATAGGCTGCACTCCTTGACGGTGGGCAAGTGCTCATCAAAACGTTGCGCGGGGGACTTGTATGCCTGATAGAATAGGTGCGCAGTGAAGTCCTCTTGTCCGCTGAACTCGGCGAGCAGCTTGGGCAGATTGGAGCGGTCGATAGTCTGATCCCCAATGGTGACGACAAGATCGCCGAAATCAATCGCCGGCCAAAAATTATCGAGAACCGAATGGATCAAGTCGTTCTTCCATGTCGTGGACGCGGGATACTCGAGCGCGACAATGTCCAAGCCTCGCTCGGTTCGGCGGAATTCGGGAGGTATGTGGCCGCCCACCCGGATCGACTCGCCCCTGTCGCCGCCAAGGAACCCGGTTGGCTGCGCCGTTGCGCCATCGGGGAGCTTGTGCGAAACAAGCGTTGACACGCCTTGAAAAGCGCAACCGTCGGCAGTCAAAGTGGAATAGAAGACTGTCCGAAGACGGCTGGCGGCAAAAGGCGCGTTCTTGCCTATCCCAAAGGACCCGCCTTCGCCGCTCCACTTCGAAGAGGAACCTGCGCATCGGATCAGGTGATACCAGTTGTTCATTCTGTCCCCGTCGGCACCCGGTACGCCGGTTGTGTTGAAGTCGCCGACTTTGAGCGCGCTCAGCCGCGGTTTCTTGGCCAGCTCTGCGGCCTGCGTGAAGAACGTGCGGACCTTCTCGTGGTCCCGCCAGTAGGCGGCGCATCGGCCGAACGTTTCCTGGAGGTAGTCCATCCCCGGAAGCTTGGCGCGGTCCAAGGCAAGAAGTTCGAACTTCACGTGAACCGGCTTCCCGAGGTCCAGCCGGGCATCGAGGCTGTTCTGGATCAGCTCGCGCGCAAGATAGCGGTCGAAGTTGCCCTTGAACGTCTCCACGCCGGCATCGTGGAAGCCGCTGTCGCGTCCGCCATCGTTCTTGGGGAAGACCCAATTCATGATGTCCCTCCTAAGCTTCGCGACTTTCCTTCAAAGACTGGATGTGTTGCGCGATTTTTGCTGCCAGCCTCGCAACCAGCGGCACGGTGACCGAGTTCCCGATCTGCTTGTAGATCTGCGTGTGCGACAAGGAGGAGGGGATTTTGAACCACGAATCTTCGTATCCCTGCAAACGCGCGCACTCGCGCGGCGTCAGCTTGCGTATGCCCCATCGGTCCTTGATCACCGGCTGGTTGTGGCCGCCTTCGCCCATGTTCGCCATCAGGGTGAAACACATGTCCGACATGTTCTTGCGGACGTAGCTCCGGCGGAGTTGATAGATGTGTTCGCGGCCGCCATCTTCAATCTCGTCCCGGAACAGCTCGTAGTACTGCGACTCCGGAGTGAAATAGAAGAAGTCATCCGCCTTGGTTTGAAGATCAAGGAAAGATCGCACAGGGCGCAGCTCGCCCTTTGGCAGAGGATCGGGGAACACGAACGTGTTGGCCGGGAAATGGGACTGGCTCATGGCAACCATGAAGACCCGTTCCCTGTTCTGGGGGATGCGAGTATATTCAGCCGTGTTGAGGACGCGGGCATTGGCATCGCCGAACCAGTACCCGGCGCGCTGGATTTCGGCCTGAATCCGCTTAAATGTGCGCCCCTTGTCGTGGGCCTTCAGGTTCTTGACGTTCTCAAGAAGCAGAATCTTCGGTTTGTTCTTCCCGAACTCCCGAACTATCCTAACGATGTGTAGGAATAGGAGCCCCCTCGGATCAGCGAATCCTCTCTTCTCGCCAGCAATTGAGAATGCCTGGCAGGGGAAACCGGCCGTCAGCACATCCACCGGGGGGAGGCGGTCCCCGTGCACGGAGAGTTCCTCCACCGGCTTTTCGATGTACCGCACGTCGGGGAAATTGAGCCTGAACGTCTCTGCCGCAAACCGGTCTTTTTCGTTGGCCCAAAGAACGTCTGCCCCATTGTGCAAGAATGCCTTGCAGAAGCCGCCAATCGCTGCAAAGAGGGACCCCACGGTCACTTTACGGCTTTCGCTGCTCGTCGATCTGTTTACTCTTTCGAGCATCGCACGCACTTCCACCGAGCCCCCTATCGATTGTCCGGGAAGAACTTCCTCCGCAGATCGGCCCCGGCTCTGCGCATCCCTTTCAGGAGTTCCTTGATTTGCTGAAGGGCTAACGGGGACGGTTCTGCTCTGCCATTCTCCCACCGGTTGACGGTCGGGAACGTCACGCCCAGCTTGGCCGCAAGCTTCTCCTGGGTAAGCCCCAGCCTTTCCCGAAGCTCGCGAACCAGCAGAGACAGATCTGGGCGTGCACTCACAAGAGCTTCTCCTCGCACAAGCAGACTGCCCCTCCTCCCCAATCACCGCTTATAAAGACCGATATATCATACGATTCATCGGCGCCGGGTCAAGACATATCCGGCCGCGAGAGTGGCTTGGCTTCCGCACGCTACCCTCCTGTCGCCGTTCCTTGCGCATGCTGGTTTCCCGGGCTCTCCGGCGCGACAATGTCCCAGTCGAGGAAGATTTCGGCGGCCGGGCCTTGCTCGGTATCCGCGCAGGCCGCGACAGCGACATGCTCCGGCACGGTCTGAGCACGGGCCGTCTGGTACTCGCCCTGCCCCGCGGCGTAGGCCACGGTCTGGTCGGGCGGTCCGGAGGTGTCCACCGGCGAGGCCGGCCCGAACCAGAGGCCGAACCGGAAGGCCCCCGGCTCGTACTCGGCGACCACGTTCCACTTGATGACGGTCTGGAAGGAGACGATCTCCCGGCGCAGGTTCTGGATGGCGGGCAGTCCCTGGAGCGGGTCCCCGCCGCCTCCGGCCTCGCCGGCGATGAGCGTGAGCACATTCCGGCCCCGGCACTCCTCCCAGTACCACTCGGCCGGCCGGACCTCGATCTCCCACACGCCGTCGGCCAGGGGCACGTCGGCCAGCTGCTTCGGCTCCGCGTCGGCCGGGATGAAGCCGAGCCGGACGACCTCGCCAGTGTCCGCGTTTCTGGCGTAAAGCGCCCAGCCAGGCGGCACCAGGGCGTTGTGCCGCGCAGGGACGATACCCTCGACGCGGCCGAGCGCGCCGAACCGGGCCGGCACGAGGGCGTCCGTAGGTTGGCGCACGTCGAACCTCCCGGGCAGGACTATCCCCTGGCCGGACCGCGCCGAGAAACGTGCCCCTTGGCGGCCCTCGCGCGCCTGGAGGGCGCTATACCGGCTGGCCGAGACGACCACGGTCGCGATCTTGACGGCCTCGAACCGGCTGGCGCGGGCGTGCTCCCTGGCCTGGCGGGCCGAGCCCCGGGCCGCGTTGCCGGTCTGCGCCGGGGCGTAGACGGAGAATCTGTCTCCGAAGCCAGCGGCGTTCTTCTCGCGGATCGCCTCGAAACGGGCGGCCACGGCGGCATCGAGCGCGATCCTCGCGCCGAAGCGCGCCGTCGAGCCGGCGAACACCCGGAAGGACTGCGGGGCCGGAACGGATTCCAGGATGTAGGAACCGTAGGTGCCGGAGTTGAGGTAGACGATGATGTAGTACCAGCCCTCCTTGGTGGGCGTGTAGGTGATCTTGGCCATGCCGCCGCCGTCATCGCCCGAGCTGTTGTCGTAGGCGAGGTAGCTGCCGGCCGAGTCGTAGAGGTAGATGTAGGGGTCGAAGGCGGTCGGCAGCCGGGTCTGGAAAACGTAGGTCTTCCCGGCCAGTAGGTAGAGCGCCCAGTAGTCCTGGTAGTTCCCGCCGCCGCCGTAGGAGGTCAGCTTCCCGAAGACGCGCGTCCCGCCCGGGTACTGGGTATGGTCCCAGCTGAAGGCGTTCTGCATCGAGGAGCCGTTCTCCAGTCCGGGCATGCGTCAGCTCCAGGAGTAGCGGGTGTCGGCGACGATCCCGGCGCGGCCCTGGTGCCCGTCCATGATCCACTCCCGCCGCCAGACGCCCTGGAGCTTGCCCGGAGCGAGGTTGCCGAGGTCGAGCGCGGTGGTCTTGTCCCAGGCGGCGCGGAAGGCCACGTTCGCCGGCTGGACGGTCTCCGCGGCCGGGTTCTCGTACTGGTTGGCGGCGGGCTTGTTCATGCCGATGTCCACGTCGGGCAGCAGTTCGAGAGCGTTCCCCGCCGCCCAGGCGACCGCCGCGTAGCCCCGCAGGCCCAGGGCCGACGCCCCGGCTGCGCGGGCCATGTTGACGCTGGAGACCCGGAGGTACTCGGCGTTCTGGAACGTGCCGACCACTTTGCGCAGAAGCAGCGTCCCGGCCGCGTCCCCGCCGGCCCAGGTGCCGCTCGTCACCACCACCTGGTCCACCACCGCAGTCGCGCCGGAGGTCGCCCCGGAGAGCACGTCGCCCTGTTTGATTTCGCTGGTGCCGGTGTTGAAGGCCAAGGTTGCCCAGTCCACGCCCAGGCAGTAGAGCGTATTCCCGGAGCGATAGTTGACGTAGCGGCAGTCGCCGACGCCAGCGTTGACCGTCTTGTTCTTCAGCCAGAAGCCCTTGGTGGGCCAGCCCGTGGCATCGGCCACATCGAAAGAGCCCGCCCCGGTGCCCAGGCTCCCCGTGGCGATGGTCGTCGCCGCCCCGGAGGGCTTCCCCGCGTAGACGGTGAGGTCCACCATCGAGTCGACCGCGTCGGCGTTCCTGACGCACTCCAGGCGGTAGCGGGTCTTCCCACCCACGTCGTTCTTGGTCTCGTAGCCCTCGTAGTCCGGCGTGAGCGTCCGCTCAGGGTAGGCCAGCGTCCAGGTGTCGGCGCGGTCCACGGTCGGCAGGCTCGCCGCGTTCACGTCGATCTGAATGAAGGCCTGGCCGTCGGCTGCGAAGACGATGCCGTCGGTGACGCTCGCCGACACGTCGAGGCCCACCCCCAGCGCCTGCGAGCTTATCTTGATCCGGAGGATCTGCAGGCTGCGGGTGTACTGGACGGTGAGCGTGCCCTCGCCCAGGAGCGCTGAGGCCTTCTTGATGGTGACCCCGGTGATGTTGACGCCTGAGACGGTCTTGAGCTCCGGCAGCACCCCGCCCATCAGCATCCCGAAGGTCTCGTGCGAGGAGCGCCAGTTGCCGCCGAGGACCAGGCGGAAGGTGTCGCCGGCCGCCGGAACCGCCGGCAGCTCCCGCGAGAGCGTGAGCTTGTCCGTGGCCGCATCGAAGCTCTTCACGTGGAAGAACTGCCCCTGCAGGGCGACGGTCGGCGTGTTCCCCAGGAACCACCCCACCGCCCCGGCCCAGTAGCCGTCGGCCTGGGTGAGCGCGGCATCCACGATGGCGTTCAATGCGCCCCCCGCGTCGGCCGTGTAGGTCGGCAGCGCGTCGCCGTCGGCGGCCAGGTTCTTCGAAGGGAAGTGGACGCGGAGCTTGTCAGCAGTCGGGGTAGCCATGTTCACGCCTCCAATGCGAACGTGTAGGTTCCCGGCGTCGCGCCGTCGGCGACCGAGAGGTGCGCCGGGACGCCGGGGAGATCGGTCACGAAGTAGACCCAGGCCTGGCGCGCGGACTCGTTGCCGCACTCGTCCACGGCCTCCACGCGGAAGAAGTGCCAGACGCCGCCCTTGCCGTCGAGTTCGACCGGGCAGGAGATCTCGCAGCGTTCGATGCCCTGCAATGCCGGGCGGTCGTAGACGATCTCCTCGGCCGCGTCGCCGAACCTCCGGTGGTAGATGCGGTAACGCACCGCGTCCGGCACGGCGTTCCAGGCCAGGGCCGGCCGGGTGTTGGGCGCCACGTGGATCGGCTCCGGCCGGACCGAGCCGTCCGGGAAGTCGTGGACCTCGACCGCGGCCATGTCGCCGGCGGCCAGCGGCACCTTGACCATCCGCTCGACCGCGTCCGGGCAGAACGGCCCTAGGACATGCTTGCCGTCGATGAACACCCAGGAGACCGACTCGGCCGACGGCGCGGCCCAGGACAGATCGCAGTTGCGGTCGTCGCGCGGCGTGATCCGGAAGCCTTCGTTCAGCATGGCCTCACCCTTGCGCCCACTGGACGTACCAGACCGCGTCAGTGCAGTTGTAGGAGCCGTAGGGGCAGATGATGGGCCCGAACATTTGGTCCTCGCGGTAGGGGCAGAAGCCGATGTAGTACTCGCCGATGGTCTGATACCAGATCTCGATGCCCTGCTCGTGGTCCTCCTCGTCGATCCACCGCCACTGGCCGATCAGGCCGTTCCCCGGTCCGCTGCAGATCTTGGTGATGACCGGGTAGTACTGGTCTTCCTTCTTCTTGGACTTCAAGGCCACGACGACGCCGTCCGCGGCCAGGCCCCCGAAGCCCACGTCGTCCTGCTTCGTCATCGAGACGACCTTGAGCCCTACCGAGACGCCGTCGGCGGCCAAGAGCGGCACTACCAGATCGCCGGCCTTCTCCGGCCGGACCATCCGGTAGGCCACGACTTGACCGTCCGCGGCCAGCATGGGCATAAGCAGGTTCCCGGCCTCGATGCTCACGGCGGGCCTCCGCCCTCGTCGTCGCTGCCCGGGATGACCGCCAGACTGAACTGGTTGCCCTGGCCGGCACCGCCGCTCGTGGCGAGCTGGACCTCCACCTGGCCGCCGGAGGCGTCGTAGACGGCCTTGAGCACCGGCACCAGGCCGTTGAAGAAGACGTAGGCGAACTGGCCGGCCGGCGAACTCTGCACCGCCAGGACCAGGAAGCCGAACTTGGTCTTACCAAGCGCCCAGGAGCCGGAAGCGGCCCCCACCATGTCGCCGGTGGCGAGTTCCGAGCCCTCGGCCAGGAAGCGCATCAGCGGCGCGAACCGCATCCGCCGCGACTCCCCCGGAGCGAGCGGCGGGCCGACCAACGGAACCACGTTCATCTGGCTGTCTTTGCTGGGCTTCGAGACCGTGAATGCGAACGGCGTCTCCGGGTCGGCCCCGGTCAGTGCCATCGCCCCGCCCTCGGGGATGGTCTCCCCGGAGCCGTTCGTCACCTTGAGCCGCAAGCCGTCGTCCACCGGGAAGTGGACCACCCCCCACTTCCGGCCGGTGCCGGCCTCCTTCCAAAGGATGCGCGCCGTGCCGGCGCTGGCCGTCTTGAGGCACCCGGTCTCCCCGGCCTCGAAGCTGGCGTAATCGTCGTACTCGTCCTGGACGTCGAGATGCACGGGCGTCACCCCGAAGACCATCCCCCGGCCGAGCCCGTCCTTCTTCACCGGCTCCTGGAGGACCGCGTACTTCATCTCGTGGTCGCCGTCTGCCGCTTCCCGGACATCGAGGGCGACCTTGCTCTGGAACTCGAGCTCGTTGTCCTGGGGGGAGATCACCGCGTCGCCCAGGGCCAGCACCGCGAACCGATCCTGGTCGGCGGCCGAGCGGTTCCTGACGAATACGATCCCGGACTGCGCTCCCCGGCCGCCGGCCTCGGCGCTCTGCCCCAGCGCCCGGCTGCGGTGGTAGTTGGCCGCATCGACGAAGGCGTTATAGGCCGCCGCGGGAATCCGCAGCGCCTCGCCCTTGACCGCCTTCTTCAGGTCGTCCCCGGCCACGCCTCAGCTCCCGATCCCCAGGGCGGCGAAGAACCCCGCCTGGTAGACCTTCTCCACGTAGACCGCCACGGGCTTCTTGATCAGCAGCTTCTTCTGGTCGTCCACGTCGTCGGCGTACTGCACCCACATGTAGTCCCATCCCTGCTTGGTGATGGGGCCGATGGCCCCGACCATGATGTCCGTCCGGTTGGGCTGCGCCGCGAACTTGTAGTTGATCTCCCAGTCCTCCAGGCCTTTCCTCGACCCCGCCGCACCCAGGAAGAGGCACTCGCCAGGCTGGAATCCCCGGAACCAATCCGAGTTCACCGTCCCGGTCAGCCGGAAGAGGTTCCCCCGATACGTGGCGGTGACCGCGACCGCCGGGAGATAGTGCGTCTCGGAGAAACTGTAGACGGGGACGGTGATGTCCACGCCGGCCACGCTCTCGCCGTCGAACCCGATAGCGCCCTCCAGCTTGTCCGAGGCCGCCGGGCCGTACTTCCCCCGGGTCTGGATGCTCTGGGTGACGTGCTGGCTGCCGCCGCCGGTGTCGAACGAGACCACCGGTTCGTTGCCAGGCTGGACATCGAGCGTCTCGTAGCGGACCGAGACCTTCCAGGTGCTCTCGTTGACCCGCTCGACCACTTCGATGGACTTCCGGGGCATCCCGGCGTACCAGGACGGCGTCCCGGCCAGCGCCATCGCCTTGACCTGCGACTCGTCGGAGGCCCCCCGGACCGCATACGGGATCTCGGCCGACGACTTCTCGGCGAGCGTCTCGCTGCGGCCCTGGAAGAGTTCCTCGATCACGGCGGGCATGGCGTCACTCGAAGGCCAGGTTGTTGTCGAGCATCCGGTCGGCGATCTTCTTGGTGTGCTTGGCCGTCTCCTCGGTAGCCTTGGCCGTCCGATCCTCGGCGGCCGACGGCCCCACGCCCAGGCCCCAGGCCGCCTGTGCGCTGAACGTGCCGACCACCTCGATGCGCGCGGCCTTCTCGATGGCCGGGATCGCCGCCTCGATCCCGTCCTGGAACTTCTCGAACTGCGGCACCGCGGGCGGCTCCGGGGGCGCTTCCGGCTTCCGCTGCTCGGCCGCCAGGCGCTTGGCCTTGGCCTCGGCCAGCGACGCCTTCCACTCCTCCTTGGCCGCCTTCAAAGCGGCCTCCGAGTCGGCCAGCTCCTTGTCGTGGCTCTCCTGCCGGGCCTTGTCCTTGGCGACCGACTCGTCCAGGATCATGTCGATGACCGCCTTGCGCTCCTCCTCGATGGCGGCCAACTCCTTGTCGCGCGACTCCTGGACGTTCACGCTCCGAAGGTCGGCCTCGACGTTCAGCCGCTTGGTCTCCTCGTCGATGTTCTTGGAGACTTCCTCTACGTCGATGCTGGAGTCGAACGCGCCCACCACCTTGGCCATCTGCTTGGCGATCCACCCCGTGGCCTTGTTCCACACCTTCACGATGGCCGTGGACAGGTTCGTCCAGAGGTTGAGCAGGAAGTTGATCGACGTCGCCCAGATCTTCCGGATGCCGTACCACGCCTCGGCCACGACGATGGTCAGCCCGTCGAACGCTTCGCCCGCGATGTTGAGGAACCAGTACTTGAAGGCGATCCAGTAGCCCTTGAGCCAGTTGATGCCGGCCTGCCAAACGACCTTGAGCGATAGCCAGAGGATCTTGGCCGCCAGGGCGATGTCGCCCGCGGCCAGCGCGTCCTTGATGCCCTGAAGCGACTCCAGGGCAAAGCCTTTGAGGTCGTCGAACCGGGCACCCAGCCATTCGAGCGCCTTGCCGCCGGCGCCCGTTGCCCACACGATATAGGCCCCGAGCCCTGCCAGGGCTGTAATCACCAGGCCGATAGGCGACAGGATGAAGCCCAGGGCGGTCGAAATGACCGAGGCCATCACCCCGAAGGCCGTGCCCACCGCCGAGACAACGGGCCCCAGGGCCGTGAGCGCCGCCCCTACCCCGAGGATCACCGCCCCGATCTTGAGAATCGACACCACCAGGCCCTGGTTCTGGGAGAGCCAGTCCCGGAAGGCGGTGATGAGTTCCATGACCTTCCCGGCCATCTCGGTGAGCAGCGGTGCCAACGCCGAGCCCACCGTCACCACCAGGCTCTTGAGCACCGCCGTCACGCGGTTGAAGGCGTCGTTCAACTCGGCCGCGGCGTTGGCATCCTGAGCCGACATGACCACACCCAGGCGCCGAGCCTCGGCCCTGGTCTCGGCCAGGTTCTCCATCATGGGCAGAAGCGAGGTCCCGGACTTCCCGAAGACCTCCATCGCCGACGCGGCGCGGAGCGTGGGGTCGGTGATCTCCGACAGACGCTTGGCGATCACCAGGAACTGGTCCTCGGGCTTCAAGGCGAGCAGGTCCTCGGCCGATAGCCCCAGCGCCAGCAGGGCGTCGGTCGCCGTCTGCGAGCCCTCGGCCGCGCTAACAATCATTCGCTGCATGCGCTTGGCGGCTACCTCCACCTCGCCGAGGTCCGTACCGGCGAGCCCCGCGGCGTAGCCAAGCTCCGAAAGCGTCTCCACGCTGAACCCGGTGCGCTTGGCCATCTTGTCGAGCTGGTCGCCCATCTCGGAATAGCCCTTGGCGCTGGCCAGCAAGGGCGTCACAATGCCGGCCCCAAGGGCCATCATCCGGAGGCCAGTGGCCTGCAGGCCGGCCCCAAACGCCTTCAAGCGCCTGGAGGCCGCCTGCAGGCCCTTCACGAGCATCGCGTCCTTGGCGTAGAGCTCGATGAAGGCCGCGCCGGCCCGGATGCCGCCTGCCGATGCCATCATCCTGTCCTTGCAGAGAAGGTGGAGCTCGGGTATTCATGCCGTGGATTCAGGGAGGAGCGCGTATGGCAACGGGAACCGGGCAACTGACCTGCACCAGGTGCCTTCGAGACATCAGTCCTGGCATGCCACTCAAGACCTGCCCTTCCTGCGGCTCCGCATTCTGCGCCGGATGCTGGCCGAGCAACTCGCCCCAATGCCCGCGGTGCGCGCGGATCGTGGTGCCGAGAAGGACCGCGGCGGTCGAGCCGCGCGACCGCCAGGTCAGCCAGGGCTGATCTGAGCGCACCCACGGCCGTCACCTCCCGGGGTCGGCCAACGCCCACCAGCCCTCGGGCAGATCCACCACCGCCGGGACCTCCCGCCCCTGGCCGTCAGCCACCCAGACCTTCACGCGCTTGACCGTCTCCCGGAGCCGCACCGGCTCCCCCGGCGGCACCATGATCGCGCGACTGCCGCAGCCGCCGCAGAAGACGCTCGCGCAGATCGTCACGGCGAGCACCATCCTCCACCGTGTCAGCCAGCCCCTTCCGGATCGCATCGGCAAGTACCTCCACGAGCACCGGGGCGCACTCGGCGAGCATCGCGCCGAGGAAGCGCCCCAGTGCGACCGCCAGACCGCTCACTTCGCGCCCACCGACTCCGAGGACTTGTTGTTGTCCCTGGCGGCGATCAGCCCGATCCCGGCCGCGACCGCGGCGCACACCGCCGTCCAGTCCGGGTTGGTCGCCGGGTCGTTGTCGACCAGCAGCTTCACCGCCCCGGCCACGGCCGTCAGGATCGCGCAGATGCCGAACACGGTCGTCTTCCAGCTCTTCACGTCACGCCTCCTTCCTTCCAGCCTTCCCATCCACGAAGACCGCCTTCAGGATGGACAGGTCCTTGGTCTTGGGCACCGGCCGGTCCTCGGGCGCATAGGGGTGAAAGTCGCTCGCGCCGTATGGCCGGTGCTTCTTGGGGTCGCGGTTCACGTTGGCCAGCAAGGCCATGACCGACGCCGTCCGGTTCCAGCCCTCGCGGCTGCGGCCCTCGGCCATGAGGGCTAGCTCGCGCAGCGTCAGTTGACCAGGTTCGACCCCGACGATCCCGGCAAGCCGCCAGATGAGTTCCCAAGCGCGGCCAGCGCCGACTCGAACTGCCGGTCGAGTTCCGGACTCGCCAGGCGCTGCTCGGCGACCGCCAGGGCCTTCGCCTGAAACACTCCGAGCTTCTCCATCGCCCTCCGGAGAAGGCGCCGGCGGCCCTGAGGGAAAAAATCGACCAGCTCCTCCAGGAATGCGGCCGAGGCACCATCCAGCGCGTCGCCGCCCATCGCCCGGCCGAAGTCCTCGTCGGTCACCTTCTGCGCGTCGGCCTCGGGCTTGACCACCGCGTAGAGCACGTCGCAGAGGAAGACCGGGTCGCCCGAGAGCCGGTCGATCAGCTTCCCCTCGATCACCTCCAGCAGGTTCACGCCCAGGAGCGACTTCACCCGCTTCAGGGCATCGACGTTGATCTGGACCGACCAG
>Ga0302248_1000541_pt1 | contig 35605 bp, 27 predicted proteins | sample AAG_UR_Leu_MG_FD_193528 | JGI IMG/M metagenome (GOLD analysis project Ga0302248, IMG submission 193528) | Enriched activated sludge microbial communities from anaerobic digester in WTTP, New Holstein, Wisconsin, United States - AAG_UR_Leu | ecosystem: Engineered > Bioreactor > Anaerobic >...
TGTTGTGTTATTGTCCGGCATGGTTGCAGAAAGGAATAAAATAATTAATAATGATTAAGATAGGAATTACCGGTCAGGTTGGTTTTATTGGAACGCATCTTTTTAATTACCTGTCACTCAGGAAAACAGAGGTGGAATTAATTCCGTTCAGGGATGACTTCTTTCAGGATCAGAACATACTGGAAGCTTTTGTCGGCAAGTGTGATGCAATAGTTCATCTGGCTGCTCTTAACAGGCACAATGATCCTCAGACAATATATGATACAAATATTGAGCTGGTCAATAAACTGATAACAGCCCTGGAGACAACAGGTGTAAAGCCTCACGTGCTGTTCTCTTCCTCTACCCAGGAAGAACGTGACAATGTCTTTGGTAAATCAAAGCGGGAGGGAAGGCGCCTGCTCTCTGAATGGGCAGACCGTTCGGGAGGGATTTTTACAGGGATGGTTATCCCCAATGTCTTTGGCCCTTTCGGTAATCCTTATTATAATTCGGTGGTGGCAACCTTTTCTCACCAGCTGACTCATGATGAAGAGCCAGGGATTGAAATAGATGCACAATTGAGGCTTATCTACATCGGTGACCTTGTGAAAACCATATGGTATCTGATTGAGAATAAAATTGCCGATAATGAATTCAGGATAATACCTACTGCTGAGGCCCGTGTCACAGAGATTCTGGCACTTTTGCAGAGTTTCAGGACACAATACTTTGAAAAGGGGATTATCCCGGACCTTACCGATCCTTTTGAGAGGAATCTTTTCAATACGTTTGTCTGTTACATTGATCACGAAAGCTATTTCCCGTTTAAGCTGAAAATGAACAGTGATGAACGGGGCTCTTTTGTTGAAACAGTAAAACTCAGCAGTGGCGGCCAGGTTTCTTTTTCAACAACCAGACCCGGGGTTACCAGGGGAAATCATTTCCATACCAGGAAGGCAGAACGTTTTGCCGTGATAAAGGGAAAAGCCCTGATACAGCTCAGGCGGGTTGGAACGGATAAAGTGATGTCATTCGAACTTGACGGAGATGAACCATCCTATGTTGACATGCCTGTCTGGCACACTCACAACATTACCAACACAGGCAACGAAGATCTTTATACCATCTTTTGGATCAACGAATTATATGATCCGGCTGACCCGGATACTTTTTTCGAACAAGTTTAACTGTTAAATATGGGCATTTACTCAGGTGTACCTGCCCGGGAAATGAAATGAACACTACAAGACTGAAAGTACTTACCGTTGTAGGCACAAGGCCGGAGATAATCCGTTTGTCAAGGGTCATGTCGCTGCTTGATGAACATGTGGATCATATAATTGCCCATACAGGGCAGAACTATGATTATGAATTAAATGAGATCTTTTTCAAGGATCTTGATTTGCGAAAGCCTGATTTTTTCCTGAATGTTGATGTCTCTTCACTGGAGGCCTCTGTCGGAGACATTATCCGGAAATCAGGCGAACTGCTTCGCAAGGAGAAACCTGATGCCCTTCTTGTGCTTGGAGATACTAACTCATGTCTCTCTGCCTATATGGCAAAGAGGCTTCATATTCCGATATTTCACATGGAAGCCGGGAACAGGTGTTTTGATTTCAATGTACCTGAAGAGATCAATCGGCGTGTAATAGATCACATTGCTGATTTTAACCTCGTTTATACGGAACATGCCAGACGACATCTGATATCTGAGGGTCTACCCCACAGGAGAATTTATCTTACCGGCTCCCCGATGTATGAGGTACTCAATCACTACAGGCCGAAGATTAACGCTTCAGATATACTGGATACCCTTAAACTTACTAAGGGGCAGTATTTTGTAGTATCAGTTCATCGTGAAGAAAACGTTGACAATCTGGAGAACCTCAGGAGGATTCTGTTGATTCTGAACCGCATGGCTGAAGATTACAGGGTGCCTGTTATTGTCTCAACCCATCCCAGGACACGTAAGCGTCTGGAGGCATCAGATAATCTGAAGATGAATTCACTGATCCGTTTCCTGAAGCCATTTGGTTTTACAGACTACGTTCATCTTCAGACGAATGCGCTATGTACGGTCTCTGACAGTGGCACGATCAGTGAAGAATCAGCCATTCTCAGTTTTCCTGCCATCTCCCTTCGCAACTCCATGGAACGGCCTGAGGCACAGGACGCGGGGACAATTGTCTTAACCGGGTTTAGCGAGGAAGTTGTAATGAGATCTGTTGAATTGGTGATATTTGAGAAAAATGCAGGTATTGAAAAGGAGATTTCCGTAGATTATAAGGTTTCGAACACTTCCTGGAGAGTTGTTAAGTTGATTCAAGGATTGAGCTCTCTGTCAAACGTCTGGCATGGTATCGCCGGATAGCAGGTAATCGAAATCAGAATTTCAGATTTTGTTGAAAAACTGTGAATCCAAATATTAGATTAAGAACCACTTTTTCTATCTTTATATCAAAATGACCCTGACTATGAAAGCACCATCTTCGGGATTTTTTCTGATAATTTTTATTCTGTTCCTGACATCATCATGTGTAACAAAAAAGCATCTTACTTATCTGCGTTTTTCAGGCAGTTCTGCGGCAATCAGCCGTGAGGCTGGTGATCGTCAAAGCACTGTTACGCCATCTGCCTATAAGGTAATGCCACATGATAATCTTTACATCAGAGTAATAACGCCAGACCCTCAGTGGTCAGAGCTTTTCAACAGCATGCCTGTGGGCATGGGAGGGTCATTAACAGAAGAGAGTGCAGCTCTTTTCGGTTATTCTGTTGACGAATCAGGAATGATTGAGATTCCATTTGTGGGGAAAGTTATGGTCGGGGGACGGACCCTATCAGAAATCAAAGTTGAGCTTGATTCAGTATTCAAAGGGTATGTAACTGATGCTGCCATAACTATAAGGCTGGTTAACAATTTTATAAGTATCATAGGAGAGGTGAGACTTCCGGGCAGATATCCAATAATGAGAGACCGGATAAACGTTTTTGAAGCATTATCAATGGCGGGTGATATGACAACATTTGGTAACCGTCAGAGATTAAAGCTGATCAGACCTTCACCATATGGTCCGATAATTAAAGAATTCTCTCTTGCTGACCGCAGTATTTTCTCATCGGAGTTCTACTATATCATGCCCAATGATGTTATTTATGTTATGCCAATGAAAGGGAGGGCATTTGAGGTCAATTCCACCATTTGGACACTCCTCTTGAGCACCATCACTTCTACTTTGGGCGTGATAGCCTTTTTTAGAACTCTCTGAGTAAATTGGAATGATTCTATGAGGCGAAGATAAGGAGAGCTTCATAAGAAGTATCTGAGTTTTTTCCGGGTAACAGTATATCACAAATACAGAATCTCGAACACAATGAAAGCAAAAGATAATTTCACCCTTGAACAGTCGAACAGACAGTTACAGGGGAGTTCGTTTGACTTAATGGTAATAGTTCCGCTGGTACTGAAGAATTGGTATTGGTTTCTGATATCTATTGCTCTGGCCATTATCGCTTCAAACTGGTACATCAAGCATACAATGCCTGTCTATCGTACTACTGCGACAATTCTTGTGAATGACAGGGATGAGAGAACCCTCGTTGACAATTCGGATCTTTTGCAGGGACTGGGCCTGCCGGGTGGAATGAAGAATATCCAGAACCAGATAATGCTTCTTAAATCAAGGGCTCTTACTGAAAAAACTCTGGATGAGCTTTCCTTCGAGATTGAGTTTTATTCCAAAACAATAAGGAATCGCTTACCTATCTATCCTGAGATGCCGGTAAGGGTAATTCCGGATACAGATAATCCGTTACCACAAGACATTGAATTCACACTTGAATTTCTCAATGACAGCGTGTTCATCCTTGAATCTACATCTAAGTTTTTTCCATACCGCAAAGAAGCAAGGTTCGGTGAAGTGATAGAACTCAGAAACGGCAGTTTTAGCATTGAATGCCGTGACAAAAAATGGCTGACCGGGAATTTAGACAGGGATCTCTGTTTTATCATTCATAGCCGGAGGCGACTAACCAATTCGTATCTGTCCAGACTTAAAGTTGAATTGGTTTCACGTGAAGGATCAGTTCTACGTATAAGTCTTGAAGGAACCAACAGAGCTATGGACGTGGATTTCCTGAATAAGCACATTGAAGGCTTCCAGGCGATCTCCCTTGATAAGAAAAATGCTGAGGCTCTAAGACGAATTCAATTCATAGATGATCAGTTGGTAGGGATATCAGATTCACTTATGTTAACTGAAAACAAACTACAACAGTTCCGTTCATCAAATCTGGTAATGGATCTTTCAGCACAAGGTCAATCTATAATTGGACAGGTAACCCTCCTTGAGAACGAAAGGGCTCGCTTAAACCTGGAAGCAAACTACTATGATTACCTTGCAGACTATTTATCAAAGGACGCCTCCGGAGAAGTTCCGATTGTTCCGGTGACGATGGGGATAACAGACCCGGGTTTAACAAGACTTGTTACAGAGTTGACAGAACTTCAGGGTCAGCTGACTGCCAGAGGAGCAGGGGAAATGAACCCGCTTCAGAGAAATCTTGAGCTCAGAATCAGGTCTGCCAAGGACGCATTGAAGGAGACGCTTAATGGATTGAGACGTGCCAACAGCCTGGCCAGATCTGAAAACCAGCAGCAAATAAACAGAGCTAATGCCCAGGCTTCGGCCCTTCCGGTAACTGAGAGACAGTTGTTAGGTATCGAGAGAAAGTTTGAACTCAACAATGAACTATACACGTTCCTTCTCGAAATAAGGGCAGAACAGGAAATGCAGAAGGCCTCGAACAGAGCTGACAGTGAGGTGATTGACCCGGCAGATGAACGTTTCAGTGTATTGGTGTCACCCCGCAAGGCAATCGTGACTCTCATAGCCTTTTTCCTGGGATTTGCGTTGCCATTATTTACGATTATTATTAATAACTTCTTCAATAAGAAACTCAAGTACGAAGACATACGAAGGATTACGAACCTCCCGGTTGTTGGCAATCTTCCCCGTTATCAGGGGAAAAGCAATACTGTAGTATTTGACGATCCGTCTTCATCAATCGCCGAAGCATTTCGCCTGCTTAGATCAAAGATGCAGTTCTTTACAAAAGAGGCCAAGGCGCCGGTTATTCTGATAACTTCAACCATGCCAGGAGATGGAAAGACCTTTTCTGCCATAAACCTTGCATCAGTAAGCAGTCTTTTGGATAAAAAGACTATCCTGGTAGGATTTGACCTTCGTAAGCCAAGGTTATACCAGGAGTTTGGCCTTGATAACGATAGAGGGGTTTCAACATGGCTTATCGGGAAAGACAGCCTCCAGGATGTCATTCAGAAGACGAAATATGAGAACCTGTCGGTGATTACCGCAGGTCCTATCCCTCCGAATCCATCAGAATTGACTGCCCTGGAGAAAACTCAGGAACTGTTAAGATTACTGAAACAGAGTTATGACTATATCTTCATTGATTCATCCCCAATAGGAATCGTTTCTGATACATACTATCTGGCGTCACTGGCTGACGCATGTCTTCTGGTGGTCAGGCCGGATAAAACAATCCGGGAAGGTTTCATCAATACATTAAATGAAATCCACTCCTCTGGAATCAAGAGTGTAAGTTTGGTAATAAATGACATACAATCTGACAGCAAACATTATGGTTATGGTGAAAGATACGGCTATACAACTGACAAACGGAGATCAGGGAAATCACTTTTGGGAAGGAAGAAAAAGTCACGGAGGTAATTAAAATCATCTGCCTGATCAAACCCCTTATAATGTCATAAACCTCTATGTCAGCCTCTGATGATCAGCCAGCATGATTCTTGTTTTCTTGGAGATAACTGTATATGGAGTTCTTTAGTCGTAGCCGGCAGTCAGATGGTACAGATGTCAATACCAAGTAAAACAATTCTTTAAAAAGAGTCCTTTTTGAGCGATAATACCCAAGCCAGCAATACTAACCAGGCTATCTGGGTCGGAATTGGACAATTGAGTTCATTTCTTCTATCCCTGTTAAGCGCTGCAATTCTGGCAAGATATTTCAGTAAGTCGGATTATGGGACTTACAAGCAGGTGTTATATATCTATAATACCCTGCTCATCCTGTTTTCGGCCGGTCTTCAGGGAGCATATTCCTATTTTCTCCCCAAACAGTCTATGGAGGAGGGGAAGGACTTTGTCTACAAACTCATCAGAACATTTTTTATTCTTGGAATTTTTTTTTCGCTTACACTTTTTCTGTTGGCACCTGCAGTAGCCGCTCTTTTTAAAAATCCGGATCTTCAGAAAGGGCTCCGTATCTTTTCAGCCGTACCGGTACTGATGCTTCCGATCATTGGTATTGAAGGGATATATTCAACTTTGAGGAAAACGCATATTATTGCTATCTATACAACTATTTCCAGGCTATTGATGCTGTTCCTGATTACTTTACCGGTCTTATTGCTCAGAGGAACTTACATTACTGCTTTATTCGGATGGATAGTTGCCTCAATGTTCTCATTCCTTGTTGGTATTTATCTGATTATAAAGCCTTTTAATTCGTATGAGCGCAGCCCTACCCGGTTTCGTTATAAACATATATTCAGTTATAGCTTACCTCTCATGGTGGCAACAGTGTATGGTATCATCATAAGGTTTGCTGATCAGTTCTTTATCAGCAGATACTATGGAGCTGAAGTCTTTGCGGAATTTTCGAATGGTTTTATTGACCTGCCGTTTGTATCAATGATTGCAGGAGCCACAGTAACGGTATTGTTGCCTCTTTTCTCCCGGTATAGTGAGTCTTCTGAAGGTCTTGATAATATTTGCCGGACCTGGAAAAGTGCAACTGAGAGATCAATTATACTTGTTTATCCTATACTGGCCTTCTTCATATTCAATGCCAAGAATTCCGTTGTTGCAATGTATGGCCAGCAGTATGAAGCTTCGGCAGTATATTTTATTATTGGGATGATGATAGGTTACTTTAATATCATAGTATTCCAGACTGTTCTCTTTGCCCTGGGCAAGACCAGGATATATGCCAGGATACATCTGGTGCAGGCTGTTGCGATATGGCTTGTGGGTTTCATCATTGTTAGTCTGTCTGGTTCGCCGGCAACATATGCAGCCCTTTCGCGCGTTTTTTATATGGCTCAGGTATGTGTTGGCATCTACATTTCAGCCAGGGTACTTGGGGTGAGCCTGAAATATGTGATACCTTTCAGTACTATGGGGAAGGTTTTATTGCACTCCTCTGTAATTTGTGGCTTGGTCAGTTTCATGACCGGATTGCTCAATCTTAATGTTTTTCTCTCGCTCGGGATCTCGGGTCTGGTTTCATTTTTCCTCATAATTCTGTCTGGCGACATATTTGGAATTCACTATCGGGCCCTTTTGAGTTCAATGATTGTTAATGCCCCCGGAGTAAGGTTACTTATGGGCAGGATCAGACGGAATAGCAATATGATAGTTTGAACCAACGGATGGATAATATGTCTTTTCCCCTATTTTGATAATAGTAAAGTGCTTGTAATATGTGCGGGCTGTCTGGATTAGTTCGGATACAGGAAGGCAATATCAGTGATATTGTAAGTATGAATTCTGTCATAAGACACCGTGGCCCTGATGACGAAGGGTACCTGTTGCTTGACAAGCAGGGATATCTTCACAAAATGGGAGGAAATGACACTTGTAAGGAATCATTGACAGCTGACTTCAAATATGCTCCTGAGTCACGGATATCTGAAAACGGTGACAAACCTTATCTCCTGGCATTTGGGCATCGGAGGTTATCTATTCTTGATTTGTCTGCTGCCGGACATCAGCCTATGTCTTACCTGGAAGGAAGGTTCTGGATTGTTTTCAACGGGCAGATTTACAACCACAATGATATCAGGGCTGAATTGCAATCGAAAGGTTATCAGTTTACAACCAGGACAGACACTGAAGTTGTTCTGGCAGCATACGCTGCATGGAGTGAGAAATGCCTTGAAAAGTTTGTCGGAATGTGGTCCCTTGCCATTTATGATCATAAACTCAATGAAGTATTTCTGTCAAGAGACAGGTATGGAATAAAACCATTGTATTATTGGTTTTCTCCGGACGAAAGTTTCTATTTTGCAAGTGAGATCAAACAGTTTACCGTGTGTAGTGGATGGACTGCAGACATGAACAGGAGCCGGGTCTGTGATTACCTTATATACTCTTTTACTGACCATACTGATGAGACAATGTTTTCCGGTGTATACCAGTTGCCTGCCGGATCATACTTCAGATCGGGTATCAGCGATATTCGCAGAGACAGGAATGGAAGAATCAGATCTGTGAAATGGTATAAACTCATCCGGAACCAGTTTAGCGGATCATTTCAAGAGGCAGCTGCTTCATTCCGGAGTCTCTTTGAACAGGCAGTTAGCGAACATTTAATGGCAGATGTACCCGTTGGAACAGCACTTTCCGGTGGTCTAGACTCCTCATCGATTGTTTGCGAGGTAAACCGTATTTTGCGAAACAATGGTACCGCGGAGCTACAGAAGACCTTTTCATCTTGTGCTGCCGATGAACGGTATAATGAAAAAAGATGGATGGATATTGTGACTGAGCATATAAGAGTGGATTCTCATATAATTTATCCTCAACTTCAGGATGCAATTGATACAACGAAAAAACTGATCTGGTATCAGGATGAACCCTATCAGTCGCAGAGCGCTTTTCTTGGATTTAAAATTTTCGGCCTGGCCCGGGAAAATGGTGTCAAAGTATTGCTCAACGGACAGGGTGCTGACGAGTATCTTGGAGGGTATGGCCAGTTTACCGCAGCAAGGTATGCAGATATGGTGCGGCAGTTCAGATGGTGTAGTCTAAATAGTGACATCAGAAACCTTAGGAAAATCAGACCAATACCAAAAGCAACTCTTCTAAGGCACATTTCTTTTCATCTGATTCCTTCATTCCTGAGAGGCCGTCTTGTAAACATTACGGGAAGTGCTGACTTTATCAGGAAGATTGTAGATATTGAAAAACTTGGGATATCCTTTACACATCCGTATGATGTGATTCCTGTAAAAATGAATTCTGTCCCTGAGATTTCAGAGCATTTGACCTTTTACAGTACTCTACCCAAGTATCTCAGGTGGGAGGATAGGAATTCGATGGCACATTCCATTGAAGCAAGAGTTCCGTTTCTGGACCACCGTCTGGTTGAATTTGCATATTCGTTGCCTGACGATTTTCTTGATAAGGATGGAGTCACAAAAAGAGTAATGCGTGAGGCAATGGATAATCTCCTTCCTGAAAAGATTAAGAACAGAAAGGATAAAATGGGCTTTACAACACCGGAAGAATTATGGGTAAAAAAGGAGAAACCTGACTTTTTCCGCAAATGGATCCTTGAAGCGATATCTGTCACCGATGGAATTATAAAACCGGAATCAGTTACCTATTTTGACCGTCTCGTCAAGGGTGAGGTCCCTTTTGATTTTACATATTGGCGTATAATTCTCTTCAGTGAATGGATGCAGAAATTTCGGGTCAGGCAATAGTTTTTTAAACGGGACGATTGTTAAAGGAATCACGAAAATGGAAAGAACTGATGGTTATATAAAACCTGCCGGCAAAAGAATTCTGATAGTAGCATTCAGCTTTTACCCAATCATCTCACCCCGTTCATTCCGGACAACCGAGCTTGCAAAGGAACTTGCCAGACAGGGGCATGAAGTAACAGTCCGGATTCCTTTCAAGGGCTACGACTACACACAGTATGCTGCTGATCATAACCTCGTCTTCAAGGATTTGGGTCGGATCAGGTTCAAAGACTTAACTATAACTGGTAACGGAGCTCTTTCTATGATTAAAAGATTAATCAGGAGGATGCTTGGATTGCTTTTTGAGTACCCCTGGATCGAACTATTCTTTATTATACCAAAAAGCCTTAGACACGAGAAGGAATATGACCTGATGATATCTGTCGCAGTCCCTTATCCGGTTCATTGGGGGGTGGCAAAAGCAAGAAGCAGGAAGCATAGAATTGCTGACACCTGGGTAGCTGACTGTGGAGATCCATACATGGGAGATACTACGGATTCCTTTCGTAAATTATTCTATTTTAAGTACGTTGAGAAGTGGTTTTGCCGTAAGGCTGACTATCTAACCGTGCCTTTCGAGGGGGCTGTATCAGCTTATTATCCTGAGTTTCATCACAAGATAAGGATCATCCCGCAGGGTATCAGGCTTGATGATCTGGAGATTCCCGAGTACCGGAAATCCACTTCATACCCGGTTTTTGCCTATGCAGGAGGATTTATCCCCGGTAAGAGGGACCCAGGGGCACTTTTACAATTTCTGACAGAATGCGGAAGAGACTTCAGATTCATTGTTTATACTTCACAGGAAGGTCTGCTCCTCCCATTTAAAAAAGCACTTGGAGAGAAGATTGAAATAAGGAGTAATATCCCAAGAGAAAAACTGCTCACAGTGCTCGCCGGCATGGATTTCCTTATTAATTTTGACAATAATACATCAACTCAGCTTCCGAGCAAGCTTATTGATTATGCGATTACAGGAAGACCGGTTTTAAATATCACATCTGGCTCCGACTTCTCGCAACTGCTTAGATTTATGGACTATGATTATTCAGAAAGGATGAATCTTGCATCACCTCAAACCTATAATATAAAGGTTGTTGCCCGGGCGTTTACAGACTTGCATGATAAAAGGTAACAGGCCGTGCTAAGGTATATCAGCGGAAATAGTATTATGAATGATTACACCCGGAAACAGGAACTCTATTATTATGGCAGTTTCCTGGTTTGGCCATTCGGCGTCATGCTTGCATCCTTAAAGTACTGGAGACAACCCTTCTCCAGAAATATTTTCTGGTTGTTCTGTATTTTCTTCGGCTTGACTTTCATTATCGCCGAAGGTGAGATGGCTGCTGATTCTGAATACTATGCCAGACTGCTGACTCAATACGCAAACTCCAATATGAGTCTTTCAGAATTGTGGCAGTCCTTTTATTCAGAGAGTTCAAATTATGTAGATATAGTTCAACCTCTGATTACCTATCTGATTTCACGCATGACTGCCAACCCAACAGTACTGTTCACTGTATTCGGAACAATCTTTGGGTTTTTCTACACGAGCAATATCTGGTATTTGTTAGAGAGACTGCAAGGAAAAATCACAGTTGTCCTTTTCGTCTACATTCTTACATTTGCCCTGTTAAATCCGATCTGGAACATTAACGGGTTCAGAATGTGGACTGCAGCCCAGATTTTCCTCTTTGGTGCGTTGCCATATTTTTTTGAGGGTAAAATTAAAAACCTTCTTTGGTCTGCCTTTGCGATTCTTGTTCACTTCTCTTTCGTTTACCCTTTCGCTATACTGATGTTATACCATTTCCTGAAAAACAAAATTGACATCTATTTTGGTTTTTTTATCATAACATCATTTATAAAGGAACTGGATCTTGATTTTGTACGTGAGTCACTCTCTTTTCTTCCGGGCTTTCTTCAAGCCAGGGTTACGGGTTATACAAATCTTGAATATGCCGAATTCAGGGCAAGCCGCATGGAACTGCATAACTGGTATATTGTATATTCAAGACTTGCAATGCGTTGGGTTGTTTATAGTATTGCGATTTTTGTTTATCTGTTTTTCAAGCGTAACCTGATGACCAGAAAGGACCTGATGTCATTGTTCTGTTTTACAGTATTGCTGTATGGCTTTGCAAATATATTCAGTCTGGTCCCGTCAGGTGAACGCGTCCTTACTGTGGCTACAATATTCATGTTTTCCTTTGCAATAGTTTTGCTGTCTGCTTTTTCACAAAACAAGGGCATTTCTGTTATCCGTACGTTACTGCTTCCTTTTTTGATTTTGTTCTGTGTTGTCAAGATCAGGGAGGGGATGGATTTTTACGGCCTGGTAACGGTTATAGGGAATCCGGTATTTGGAGCCTTATATACAGACAGTGTACCCCTGATAGAAGAAATCAAAGGTCTGCTCTGAATCAGGTTCTGTTACCATGACATTCCAGACGATTCTGTAAAGGGTGGTTTTTATCTCTTGAATTCCGTATAGATAAACCGCCGTATTAAACCCACAATGTTTAAAAAGAAAATTGTACAGCTGATAAATGGGTTACCCGGATGGCACACACCCCGGCGAATAGTTGTCATTGAATCAGATGACTGGGGAAGCATCAGGATGCCTGACAAGGCAACATATGATTTGTTGTTAGCCAAAGGAATAAGGGTAGACAACTGCCCTTATAACCGTTATGACTCCCTTGCCAGCGAAAAGGATCTCTCAGCACTTTTTGAGCTCCTGGCCATGTTCAGGGACTTCAACGGAAACCACCCGGTACTCACAGCTAACTGTGTTGTGGCTAACCCTGATTTTGAAAGGATCAGGGATTCAGGATTCACCACGTATCAATATGAAAAATTCACAGATACCCTTTTAAGGTTTCCGGATTGCCACAACTCCTTTCATCTCTGGAAGGAAGGGATGACAAGGAAACTGTTTCATCCTGAGTTCCATGGCAGGGAACATCTGAATGTGATCAGGTGGATGGATGCTCTCGGTGCAGGTATGCCCGAGACAATGTTGGCATTCAACCATGGATTGTTCGGGATAAGTACACATATCACAAGTGAAAGGCGAAAAAGTTATCTTCAGGTGTTCGATGTACATGATGCCCGTGATCTCGATCAGATCAGAACGATTATAGCAGATGGAATCGCTCTTTTCAGACAAATCTTCGGGTACCCGGCCAGATCTTTTATTGCTCCGAATTATACATGGCCGGTAGAGATTGAACCGGATCTCGCGGAGTTGGGTATAAGGTATCTGAAGGGGGGAATAATTCAGAACGCACCTGTGCCTGGCACTGTTAAAAACAGGAAAATACGCCACTTCACAGGTAGACGAAACCATCAGGGGCAGATACATATTGAACGCAACTGCGGGTTTGAACCAACCCTTTATCCAAACAGGAATTCTGTCGATGATTGCCTGCACCAGATTTCTCAGGCATTCGAAATGAACAAACCTGCTGTCATTACATCCCATCGGGTAAATTTCATTGGTAGTCTCGTGGAGTCAAACAGGGATAATAACCTCAGACAGTTGAGAATGCTATTTATCAGGTTGTTGCAAAAATGGCCCGAAGTCGAATTCATGACGGCTGAGGAACTGGGTGATTTAATTGATAAGAACCGAAAGACAGGTAATGACGAATAATGCCAGTATATTGATAACGGGTGATTTCTGTCCCGTAAACAGGACCGGTGAGTTGATTCGGGAAAGCAGAGCAGCTTCATTATTGCATGATTTTCTTCCTGCCGTAAAAAGCGCAGGCCTTGCCGTAACGAATCTTGAATGTCCATTGACTGATTCTGAACTGGGGATAAGGAAAATCGGACCCTTGTTGAAGGCTCCCATAGATACAGCAAAGGTTCTGTCTGATTGGGGATTTGGTCTGGTCACACTAGCCAACAACCACATTATGGACTATGGTATTAAGGGGCTCTCTTCAACCATCAGAGCCTGTGATGACTATAAGATTGGTCATGTAGGTGCCGGAGAAGACCTGTCTGATGCAGGAAAATTATACAAATGTCAGTTGGGTAATTACAGATGGACTGTTTTGAATTATGCCGAAAATGAATTCTCTACTACCCATGGAAATCACCCTGGAGCAAATCCTCTTGACATAATCGAAAATTACCGTGATATTGTTAAAGCAAAGTCAGTGTCGGATTATGTTGTGGTTGTTGTTCATGGCGGACATGAAATGTATAATCTCCCGAGTCCAAGGATCAAGAGTACTCTCCGGTTCTTTGCAGATGCAGGTGCAAGCGCTGTCATTCAGCATCATGCCCATTGTTACAGTGGCTATGAGTTATACAACGATGTCCCGATATTCTACGGATTAGGCAACTTCATCTTTGATATACCTGCGGAAAGAAATCCCATCTGGAATACAGGATATGCCGTAGAGCTGATACCCGGCAGCACATTGACATTCAGAGTCATTCCATACGAACAATCCACTTCCCGTGCAGGAGTCCAACTTCTCGCAGGGGATTCAATGGCCAATTTTTACAGGAACCTGGAGTTTCTCAATTCTGTCATTGCAGATGATAACCAGCTTAAAATGGAGTTTGAGAAGTATTGCAGAAGGGTAGAAAAAATGTACCGTGCCTTTTTGGAACCACATTCCCTCGGCCTTTTACATTACCTGCGTCACCGGCATTTATTCCCTTCAATGTTGAGCAAGCGAAAGCTGAGAGTTTATCTTAACCTTTATAGATGTGAATCACACCGGGAGGTGGTAATTCAGCTTCTGAACGAATCAGTCAGAAGAGGAAATACTCCCTGACAGGATCTGACAGATGACCGGAATGGATTACTGTAATCAATCTCTCATCAGGGAAACAAGACATTGTACAAAGAAGATGAGACAGCAATGGTAAGACGAAGGCTGTGCCTGGTTATCCCTTCTTTGCAGGCCGGCGGAATGGAACGGGTGATGTCTGAGCTGACCTGGTTCTTTAGTCGTAAAGATAAAGTCGAAATTCACTTAGTCCTGTACGGAAAGGAACCCGAAATCTTTTATAAAATTCCGGATTCCATATTGGTACACATGCCTGCTCAGGTGTTTGACAACCGGTTTCGACTGTACTTTTCACTATCACGGTTGGTATACCTTCGCAAAGTAATAAAAAGGATAGACCCTCATTCAATACTGAGCTTTGGTGAATACTGGAATAGTTTTACCCTTCTGGCTTTGGCAGGCTTAGATCTCCAGATTTATGTATCTGACCGGTGTAGCCCTGCGAAGAAGTTTGGTTTCTTTCATGCACAGCTAAGGCGTTGGTTGTATCCCCGGGCTGGAGGTGTTATCGCACAGACAGAATTGGCAAGGCAACTCTACAAAAACCAATTTCATAATGAAAGGATATTTGTTATAGGAAATCCTATTCACATGTATGGAGGAGACGACTCACAAAAAGACAAAATTGTTCTGACTATTGGACGGTTAATTAAATCAAAGAATCATGATAAGATTATCGAAGTCTTCTGCAAGATCAATCGTCCTGGATGGAAATTAGTTATTGTTGGCGGAGACGCTTTGAAACAGAATAATATGTCAAAGCTTAGAAATCTGGTCTATTCCCTTGGAGCAGAGTCTAAAGTTTTCCTTAAAGGCTATCGGACTGATCCTGAGAAATTTTACCAAAGAAGCAGTATTTTTGTTTCAGCATCAGAGTCAGAAGGTTTTCCGAATGTTATTGGTGAAGCAATGTCTGCAGGCATTCCGGTGGTGGCATTTGATTGTATCTCAGGACCATCAGAGATGATAATAGACGGGCACAATGGATACCTGGTTCCTGTGAATGACTATTGCACACTTTCTGAGAGGCTTGAGCGGCTAATGGATAACGAGTCACTTCGAAACATAATGGGAGCCAGGGCGAGGGAGTCAATCACGGAATATTCAATCGAGAACATTGGCTCAAAATACTACGATCTCTTAATAAACTCATGAAAGTACTTCAGATAAATGTCACGGCAAATTCCGGATCCCATGGGCGTATTGCTGCCGGAATAGGTGCACAGCTAATATCCGGAGGGCACCAGAGCTATATAGCTTATGGCAGAACCGGTAATTATTGTGATTCTGAATTAATAAAAATCGGCGGTAAAACTGATGTGAGCTTACATCTGCTCAAAACACGCCTGCTTGACAGGCATGGCTTTGGGTCACTACATTCAACCACTAAATTCATCAAGAAACTCAGGAAGATAGATCCCGACGTTATCCACCTGCACAACATACATGGATATTATATAAGCATATCTGTCCTGTTTAAATACCTTAAAGAGGCAGGCAAACCTGTAATATGGACCTTTCATGACACTTGGCCTATAACCGGGCATTGCAGTTTCTTTGAACATGTAAATTGCTATAAATGGAAGACTGAATGCTTTGCCTGTCCTAATATACATGGATATCCAAAGAGCTGGTTTGTTGATAATTCCAGGAGAAACTACCGTGAAAAAAGAGCACTTTTTTCAGGCCTGAAAAATCTTGTTCTGGTATCCCCGTCTGAATGGTTGGCCGGCTATCTCCGCCATTCATTTCTGTCTTCCTGTGATATAAGAATAATAAATAACGGAGTGGATGTTTTAAAATTCAGCCCTGATTTTAACGGATTAGTAAAACAGAAATATTCTCTTACAAAAAAATATATTCTTGGGGTAGCCAATATATGGGATGAAAGAAAAGGCCTTAAAGATTTTATCAGATTGCGTGAGATACTGGATAACAGTATAGATATAGTGCTCGTCGGTCTTTCGGTTAACCAGATAAAATCGCTGGGAGATGGCATAAAAGGTATCCGACGGACGGATAGTATAGAAGACCTCGCCTCGCTTTATGCCGGTGCTGAAGTATTTGTTAACCCAACGTATCTTGATAACTTTCCCTTGGTTAATATCGAGGCTTTATCTTGTGGGACACCTGTTATTACCTATCGGACCGGAGGAAGTCACGAGTCAATTGATGAAGGGACCGGATGTATTGTAGAACAAGGCGATGTCAGGGCTTTGCATGAATCAATTATGGATATTGTGTGTTCAGAAAACTCAAATATCTCAGGGAAATGCAGGGAACGAGCTGTCAGTAAGTTTTCTGCAGATGCCCGGTACAAGGATTATATCAGCCTTTATCAGGAATCTTTGAAAATCATATAATAAGTAGTCTTAAGGGTGTTTGTTAACAATATTCTCCAGAGTCTTAAGAATATTCCGGGATGGAAGTCATCACGAAAACTAGTTGTCATAGAATGTGACGACTGGGGAGGAATTAATATGCCTTCTTTAGCCGTTTATGAACGTCTTTGGAATGCCGGAATAAATGTGGAGAGAAGAGTATGGAACAGAGTTGATACCCTGGAAACAGTGGAAGACCTTGAACAACTTTTTGCTGTTCTTGACAGTGTAAGGGACTCCTGTAACAGGCCTGCCGTTTTTACACCTGTTACCAATATGGCCAACCCGGATTTTGAAAGAATCAAGGCAGGTGGCTTTGATCATTACTATTATGAAAAGTTCACAGAGACTCTGAATCATTATTACCCTGGTAAAGAAGTGTTTAAACTATGGGAAGAGGGTATACGGGCAGGCATCTTTATGCCTGAACTGCATGGTCGTGAGCATATTGCGGTTCAATATTGGATGGAAGAGCTCAGAAGAGGTAATAAGGAGCTATTAACAGCTTTTGACAATGGTTTCCTTTCAGTAGATGTACCTGAACTTTTACCCCCGGCAAGAGGCTTCAGAGCAGAATTCTTTTTTACTGAAGATGAGCAAAAACCATTTCTGGTAGATTCATTAATTGATGGCATAACAATTTTTGAGGAAATATTTGGTCATAAACCCGCGGTGTTTGTACCTGCTAATGGGATTTTCCATCCTGACTTTGAGAGTGTATTAGTTAAGGCAGGGGTAAAGTTCCTTTGTGTTAACCTGTTTACTCGTTACCCTTATCAAACCAGTAGGTTAAAGACACGATTGAGAATACCGGGTCAGAAGGGCCCGGAAGGACTCACCTACTATACCAGGAATTGTAGTTTTGAACCAGCCGGCGAGCATTATCAAGGGATAGAGTCTACTATAAAACAAATTGATGCTGCATTCAGATGGGGTAAACCTTCAATTATCAGCACTCATAGAGCCAGTTATGCCGGAGGCTTGGATCCTGCCAATCGGAAGAAGGGACTTGGCGAACTTAAAAAATTGTTAATAAGTATTCTGGCAAAATGGCCGGACGTTGAGTTCATGAGTTCAGCTGAAGCCCTTAAGTTTCTGGAAAGCGTCAATTGATATGCTATATTAAATGAATGTCCTTTTCTTAACAATTCTAAGAATTGATGATATAAATGATCGTGGTATTTACCCTGATCTGCTACGAAAATTCAGTCATGAAGGTCACAATGTGTATATTATAACCCCTGTAGAACGAAAGCATATACGAAAATCAATACTTGTCAGGAAAGACAATGTCAATATTTTAAAAGTAAAGACTTTACTTCTGCAGAAGGCGAATCCTGTAGGCAAATGGTTGTACAACTATATTCTTGGCTGGCAGTATTTTGTAGTAATCAAAGAGCATCTCCCCAAAGTAAGATTCGATTTGATTTTATATTCAACTCCCCCAATTACATTTTCGAACCTGGTTCGTTATATTAAGCAGCAACACGGAGCATTGTCATATCTCCTGCTAAAGGATATTTTCCCTCAGAACGCGGTGGACCTTGGGCTAATAAGGCACGGAGGGCTATTGCATAAATATATGCGAATACAGGAGAAGAAGCTCTACGCAATATCGGATTATATAGGGTGTATGTCTCCTGCGAATGTAGAATACTTGCATAAAAACAATCCGGAGATAAGCCCGATGAATATTGAGGTTAATCCGAACAGCCATGAATTATTTGAAGAACCAGTTACTGAGTTCATGAAGAGTCAGACCAGGTTGAATTACGGGATTCCTCCGGATGTAACCTTATTCATTTATGGGGGCAATCTTGGGAAACCTCAAGGCATTGACTTTGTTGTAAACTTCTTAGAATCTCAGAAGGGACGAAATGAGTGTTTTTTTTTGATAGTAGGCTCAGGAACGGATTATAAAAAGATAGAATTGTGGCTCGCAAGGGAGAAGCCTGAGAATGTAAGGCTTATACCTGAGATGGTGAAGAGAGAATATAATAAACTACTGAGGTCAAGTGATGTGGGAATGATTTTTCTTGATCAACGTTTCACCATTCCGAACTTCCCCTCCAGACTGCTTTCATATCTTGAGTATAGGCTTCCTGTGTTGGCCGCTACTGACAGAAACACAGATCTTGGTGAGATACTTGAGAATAATCATTTTGGAATATGGTCGGAATCCGGAGATATTCAGACTATAAGCCAAAATGTCAGGCAACTGTCGTCAGATCCGGATCTCCGGTCAGAAATGGGCAAAAACGGTTATCGATACTTCCTTAATAACTATACCGTTGATCATTCATACAATATCATTATGAAACATTTCGAAAATTAACTATAACTTTAATCTGACACAAAATGCATCCCGAGAGGCTGGGGTATTTTTTATATTATCTGGCAAAGACTGACAGAATTAAATTCAAAAAGTTTCTGCAAATTGCTAAAATCAGGAGTGGAAAACCTGTTATTATCATCCTGCTGGATATCTTTTATTCATCTTTAAAGTATAAGATTTCCATTCTTGATTATTTCTATTTTCGTTTTTATGAACTAAATAGGGAAGAGCGTGGTAAATGGGCTGGTACTGGGTTTATGTATGAATATCAGTTGAAAATGAATCCCAAAGAGAGCAGAGATATATTGGAGGATAAAATTAGCTTTTTGAAACACTACTCAGGTTTTGTAAGACGTGATTATTCAGAGTTAAGGTGTATAGAAGGTAATCATAATCGCGCAAATCAACTTCTCCAGAATAAATCTGGTAAATTGGTCCTGAAAGGTTCAAGGGGTCAAATTGGTGCTGAGGTTGAGGTAATTAATTGTCAGGATTATAATGTTGATTCCCTGTTGCGCTTAATGGGAGATAAAGGCTATGATCTGGTTGAGGAGTACGTGGTGCAGCATCCTTCTTTAATGAATTTGTCTCCGTCAGGATTGAATACAGTACGGATTTTTACCCAGCTTTCCGGAAACGAAGTCATTTTTTTAGGAACCCGGCTAAGAATATCGGTAAATTCTCAAGTTGACAATATGGCTGCAGGCAACCTGGCTGCACCTGTAGACATGGAAACAGGTATAGTTTGCGGGCCGGGGGTTTACAGTGATATTGAACTGGAGGACAGAACTGTTCATCCGGTAACAGGAGTTCCAATAGATGGTTTTATACTGCCATTCTGGAAGGAGACTGTAGATATGATAAGGCATGCGGCTATATTATACCGGGGTAATCAGTCTGTTGGCTGGGATATTGCAATTACTGATCAAGGACCTGAGCTTATCGAGGGAAATCATAACTGGTGCAAACTTCTCTGGCAGTTACCGGTTAAGAAGGGTCTCAAAGAAGAATTGGTTAAGTATTTGTAATGGAGAAGTTACTTTTGTTCATTAAACACAATCTCAGCGCAATTTGGGCTATCATTGAATGGGGTAACAGCGTTTTGTTTACCATGATTTACAGCACAACTCTGGAACGTATACTTCCCAAAGTCTTCAAAGAGTTTAGACATGACACGTATACTTTCAGAAGGCTTATTCCAGATGACTCTGAACAACTATATGAACTTATTAAGGAGCAGCCTGTTGATGATCTTGAATTCTTTCATCCTCATGCATTTGACCTGAGGTCAATCAAAAAGCAATTTAATGTCAGGGCCTTCCTGATGATGGGTGTTTTTGAAGGAAGTAGTATGATCGGGTACTTTTTTCTTCGATTTTTTGCCAACAGGAAATGCTTTGTAGGGAGGTTAATTGATAAAAACCACAGAGGGAGGGGGATAGGTGATGTTATGAATAAAATAATGTACAATATAGCCTGGAGAATGAATTTCAGATGCCTCTCAACAATCTCGCGTAATAACAAGCTGGTAATGCATTCACATTCCAGGAATTCACATATCAAAGTAATTAAAGAACTTCAGGCAGACTATCTTCTTGTAGAGTTTGTTCGCTAACTCATCTCCGTAAAATCACTTCTTCAGAATAGGCTCACTTGCTCTTCGCTCCTGACAGTATGATCAAGCGAATATTTGACATAATTGTTTCACTCGTCGGGTTATTGTTAATCAGTCCGATTCTACTGATTATCTCTATTCTGATTAAATTGAGTATGCCAGGTCCCATATTGTTTCGCCAGCAGCGTACTGGCAGATATGGTAAATTATTCACGATAGTTAAGTTTCGGTCAATGGTTGTCAATGAAGACAGTAATACAACATCCATATTGGGAGACAATCGAATAACCCCGCTGGGAGCCATACTTAGAAAATATAAACTTGACGAACTGCCTGAATTGTGGAATGTGCTGAAAGGCGACATGAGCCTTGTTGGTCCGAGACCCGATGTTCCTGAATTTACAGACAGGTTAAAAGGGAAGGAGATGGCCATTCTTCAGCTTCGGCCTGGTATTACCGGACCAGCCACCCTTAAATACTCAAATGAGGAGAGGTTACTTGCAGAAGTAGATAATCCCCAAAAATATACGGACGAAATAATCTGGCCCGATAAGGTACGTCTGAATCTTGATTACTACTATAACTGGAGCCTGGCAAAAGACATTCAAATTATTTTCAGAACAGTTTTCAGGCGTAATATTGTTTAGTCTATGGAGGCTTTGCTTTTAACCGTAGTTGTGGCACTCATACTGGCGATCATATTTGCCATAGATTACTATGGGCCAAATTTAATCAGACTCCGGGAAAGTATTGCTTTTGGGATGAAGTGCCTGAGGGCTAAGGAGCTTATAATACAGCAATCAGACTCAAAGGGCAATATTTGGGCTTCACGGGGATTGATATTATATAAATTGGAGCATGGAAGCACAAGATTTAAAAAACATTCCCACATTCCTGCGGGTTTTTCCTGGTTTTGGTTGAATAATTTCACTCTTTTCAGGAAGTTGACTTTACGGGCGGAATGTGTAGAAATGGTTATTGATCCGGATGGGACAATATGTACGTTTTGTGCGGGCTCAATGTGGCTGAAGAAAGAAAGCGACAGTCATTTCAAGAAGACAGGGACTATGCCAAATTTTGGCAGAGGCATTGGCCGTGGGGTAATGACCCATGGGCTAATGGCTGCTGGAAATGGAGTGTTCTATTTTGGGGAATATTTTAACAATCCTGACAGAAAAGGTGTGACAATTTATGAGTATACTGAAAAGATGCAACAGTGGAGTAAGGTACATGTTTTTCCCCCGGGGCAAATTCGTCATATTCATGCACTTCAGTCTGATCCTTATACCGGAATCATGTGGGTTTGCACTGGCGATGAGAATAATGAACCTATGATAGGGTGGTCTGATGATTGCTTTAAAACCATACATCCAATAGGGCAGGGGAACCAGATCTGGCGTGCATGCCAATTGGTGTTTACAGAACAGGCTATATACTGGGGAACTGATACGGGGTCTGAAGAGTTGTCAGGCATGTACAGATGGGATAAGAGAAAAAAGGAGCTTGAGCGTCTGAATAAGACGGAGGGAGCATTATTCTATTCAACTCGACTTGAGGACGGCACCATAATTATGAGTTCCGACCGGGAGAATTTCCCCAATGAAAAGGATGACAGAACCAGATTGTACCTGTTGGAACAAAGTGGTAAAATTACAAACCTATTGTGTGGAAGTTGGGATTATACCAAACCCGGTTTTCGTTATAACTTTGCGAAGTTGCGTCTGCAACGAAATCAGGGTCTTCCTTACTTAATAGTTACAGTCTTGAATCAGAAAGAGTTTGCTGATGGAGAATTATTGATTTTTAATGCCTCAAGCTTACTCCAATAGCCCTGATTCAGGTGATTGGGAACATAGAACTCGCTTAATTGCCAGAGTATATAAACAAAACAAATGAGAATTGCGATTCACCATTCAAAGATATCATATAGTGAGAGATGGATCTCCTATTGTAAGGAGAATCAAATACCTTTCAAGATCGTAAACTGTTACGATAGCGATATTGTAAGGCAATTGGATGACTGTGATGCACTAATGTGGCATCACTACCATATGAGTCAGAGGGATATTCTTTTCGCTAAACAACTTCTTTATTCACTTGAGATGGCAGGGAAAGTCGTATTTCCGGACTTTCGTACTGGCTGGCATTTTGATGATAAACTAGGTCAGAAATATTTGCTTGAAGCAATCAATGCCCCCCTTGTTCCATCTCACGTATTCTACACAATAAATGAAGCCAAGAAATGGGCCGATAATACATTTTATCCAAAGGTCTTCAAACTCAGACGAGGTTCTGCCTCCAGCAATGTCAGGTTGGTAAGGAGTCGTGCAGTTGCTCATCAGTTAATAAACAAAGCGTTTGGCAAAGGGTTTGAGCAATATGATGCGTGGCATGGTTTAAAAGAAAGATGGCGACTTTTTAAGAGTGGAAAGGTTAGCTGCATGGAGGTACTAGAAGGGTTTGCACGTTTGGTCTACCCGATTCCTTATACTCGTGTTCTCGGGAAAGAGCGTGGGTATGCCTATTTTCAGGACTTCATACCTGATAATACGCATGATATCCGGGTTAATTTTGTGGCGGATAAGTGCTTTGCTACAAGGCGGGGAGTGAGACCCGGGGATTTTAGAGCATCTGGCAGTTGGATAGTTGATTTGGATGTCTCACATATCCCGAAAGAAGCAATTAAAATTGCATTTGAGGTATCATCCAAACTCAAACTACAGACTGCTGCATTCGATTTCGTTCTTCATAATGATAAACCTCTGATAGTAGAAGTCAGCTATGGCTTTGGGTTCCCGGAAGGACTATTTAAACAGGGTTTTTGGGATTCAAGTCTAACTTATCATCCCGGCGAATTCAATCCTTTTGGTTGGATTGTCGAAGACGTTATATCCAGTATAAAAGCAAAAAAAGACAAAACAATTACCTTGCAATAATCTTGAATATAAAACAAAGTACAGCTTCTGGTTGTCTATTCCTATAGATTCTCTTGTGCTTGTTTAAGAGAAAAGCCAATTGCTACAAAGGTTAGTTTTTTAGAACATTGACAGAAGATGGGAATAAAAAGGTTACTTAACCGAATACAAAGAAAAATTGCTGAATACTCGGACTCTGATAAGAAAATCAAGTATCTGAGAAAACAAGGAATGAAGATAGGCCAACATTGTCATCTTGAGACAATGTCATTCTCTACAGAGCCATATCTTATCGAAATTGGTGATCATGTTGCCATTGCAAACGGTACAGTGTTCATTACACATGACGGAGGAATAAGCTGTTTCAGGGATGAATTTCCCGGTGATGATGTCTTTGGAAAAATTACGATAGGAAACAATGTCCATATTGGTATCAACTGTACAGTATTGCCAAATACTGAAATAGGGAATAACTGTATTGTTGGGGCCGGCAGCGTTCTCCGTGGAAGATACCCGGATGATTCCGTAATTGTAGGCAATCCGGCCAAGGTAATTATGAGTATAAATACTCAGAAGTTTCTCTACAGGGTAAACCCAAACCGGTTGCATACAGAAGAATTGTCTGATCCGGGGAAAAAACCTATTGTTATAAAGCACTTTACCTTTAAAAAACAATAAATTAGTTTTCAATGATTAAAACATTACTAACTTTAGTAGCTAACTATAAATCCAATCTATATGAACAAAGTTGCATTATTACTAATAGCTGTATTTTTAATTGGTTGTAAATCAAAACATGAACCTATGACAAAGATTATATTCCTTCATCACAGCACTGGACAGGCAATATGGTATGGAAAGACGAACCGGTATGTACGCAAACTAATCGACAGAAGCGATGTACAAGTCTTTTTTAATAAGTACAACCGTAAAAACAAGACAAATTTCAAAATCGCCAAACTCTCCTTCCCGAAGGATAAACCCAATTATCCTTATGACTATTACACTATCTGGGTAAAGAATTCAGGCGATAAACCTTTTAATGGCGATCCAACTCTGGAAATCCTGTCAAAGGAATACAACATCATAATATTTAAGCATTGTTACCCGGGAAGTCTTATCCTTGAAGATACTGGTAGCCCTGATATTGAGTCAAGTGATAAGAGGCTTGAGAACTATAAACTGCAGTACTCCGCCCTGAAGGACAAGATGCACCAATTCCCTGAGACCAAATTCATCATGTGGACTCCTGCTGTAAACGTTAAAAACAACATGACAGAGGATCAGGCTTTGCGTACTAAGGAACTTCACGCCTGGCTTATGAATGAATGGGACGAAAAGGGAGATAATATTTTTCTCTGGGATTTTTACAGCTATGAAACAGAGGGTGGTCTCTACCTTCCGGATTATTATGCAAGAAGTGCTACCGACTCTCATCCGGGAAGGGAGTTCTCCGGGAGGGTTTCACCACTCTTTTCAAAGTTTGTTATTGATGTAGCTGACGGGAGAATTGAATAGAAACCTGTATCATCAAATTGGGTCTCCTGGCACAGTAGCAGGATCTTTTCAGAGCTTAAGCAACTTCTTTACGGCAATGATTTCTTTGCTGCTGGTTAACATGAGAATGTAACTCCCTGATGGCAAATTAGAGATATCAATATTATTCATGTGTGCTGTATCATCCATTACCTCCTCATGAACTACATTGCCGCTTTGAGTTAAAATTTTGATAATCAATTGACCAACAGGCATTTCAGTCTCGGTCTCAAGTGTGAAATGGCCGCCATTTGGGTTAGGATAGAGGCTGATAAAATCCGAAAAATTACTGATTGATGATCCGATCAACAGTTCGATGCTTTCAGATACAGACGTTGCGCCGTAGTTGTCAGTAGCTGAGGCTGTCATAACAATGGTACCTGTATCAGCTGGCTCATATGTGAATGAGTAAGGAGGTGTTACAATCTGAGCAAGAACGAGACTGCCACTCTTGAATTCAACCTTACTTATTGTACCGTCAGGATCTTCGGCCTGTGCAGTAATTGTAATCTTTTCTCCCTTCTTGTACTTTCTGTTGTTGTCTTTTAAAGGGGAAATTATTGTTACAATTGGCAATTGATTTACGGTGGCGGTTGGCTTTTCAACGACAATAGTCACTGCTCCTGATACTGTTCTGCTGTTTTGATTATCTGTTGCAGCTGCAGTAATTGAATAACTCCCTTGGGGTACTTCTTTCCACGTGAATGAGTAGGGCGCAGAACTAGTCTCTCCAAGTTTCTTGGTACCCTGGAAGAACTCAACCCTGACAACTTTTCCGTCCGGATCAGAAGCCACAGCATCAATTGTTATTGTTGCAGGAGCAATGTAGGATGTGCTTTTTGTTGGAGATGAAATATTGATTACCGGTGGTTGATTCTCAGGAATTACGTTGTTGGTCACATTCTGTGCCGATAATGATGCCGCCTGCCCTCCTGCAGTAGTTTGAAGAGGATTTGCTGCAGGTTTTGTGTAGGCAACAGTTACAACATCACCGTAAACCACTGGGCTTGCGAGGGTCAGTTGCACCCTGGTTCCTGAAATAGCGACTGAAGCAACCGTTCTGGAAACTGCGTTCACCCTTACTGCAAAGGCAGAAGCAGCCGGGACGATGTTAGCCAGTGTCAGGTTATATGTTATATCCACCCTGGCCGGGGTTGCATTCTCTATCGATGCGCTGCTGAATACAGGTACCGAAGGAGCAGCAATATTGTTTTTGACATTCTGTGCCGATAATGATGCCGCCTGCCCTCCTGCAGTAGTTTGAAGAGGATTTGCTGCAGGTTTTGTGTAGGCAACAGTTACAACATCACCGTAAACCACTGGGCTTGCGAGGGTCAGTTGCACCCTGGTTCCTGAAATAGCGACTGAAGCAACCGTTCTGGAAACTGCGTTCACCCTTACTGCAAAGGCAGAAGCAGCCGGGACGATGTTAGCCAGTGTCAGGTTATATGTTATATCCACCCTAGCCGGGGTTGCATTCTCTATCGATGCGCTGCTGAATACAGGTGCAATGGGAGTAGTTCTTGTAAAATTCGATTCAAAAGGTCCCAGATCTGGAGCAGAACCAGAATAGGATAATCCGATATCATATCCTTTATCTATCAGATCAGATCCCTCGGCAAGCTTAAAATAGTTTCCCAAGTCTGGAAGCGAGCCATCCGATTTTCTTGTGCTCATCAATAGAGTTATTCCAGCTTCTCTGTTAATCGGTACTGCAGCAAAATCATCCAATGTTACAGTTACTCCTCCATCCCATGAGTTATTAGAGTGTGTGTAACTAGCAAAAACAGGATTGCTGGGCGGATATGAATGTATAAATACATCACCATCTTCATTACCAATAGAAATATTATTATAATATTCTCTGGCTAATTCTAGACTTGCATCAGAAGCTGTTTTATATATTACAAATCCATATTGCATCGGAGGCCAAGAATCAGATAAATGATGTCCATTAAAGAAAGAGAGATTGTTATAGATATGCATTCGATGAACTTCTTGGTGCCGGGTAGGCGTATCAGAGTCATTTGTAGTCCACCCATTTGCTCTATTATATGCTGCAATACAATTTACATATTTCCTTTTTAGCGGCCCGAAATCTGGTTGGTCTGGATATATTCCAACAGACCCCATCTTGAATCCATGACCTTCTCCTTGAAGATTACCGTTATTAAATGACCAACATCCATTAAACTCTAAATAACCGTTAGATATAGCTGAAAACCCCTGATCTCCATTACACCAAGCACGGCAGTTTATATAATATATGCTTCCATCATTATTTACCACATCTACATTCGTAAATCCTACCCCGTCATTCCCGGGCATATCATAATCCAAAGGATCAGTATTTTCGTATGCATCACAATTAATGTATTTTACATTATGCCCTGTTCCAAAAAAACCTTTTCCACCGCAGCTATGGACAGTACAGTTTTCAATTATGTTATTATCGCCACATAATCCCCATCCAATAACTGATACCTTACCCGATGTCTGTCTAACATTTCTGACTGTTAATCCTTTAAAGTGGATGTAATTTACATCACTTTCTCCATATATTCCCCTGTTATGATTACTGGCAGGATTGACATTAGAACAATCTAGTATAGGATTTTCACCCGGATAAGCAAAAAAATGTATGTAATTTCCTTTTGTTCCATCAAGGCTTATCCTGTATCCCTCGCCTGCTGTATATGGATATGCCAGATTGTCGGTTGTCATATGGTAGACACCACCCCGGAAGTAAACGGTATCTCCTGGTCTGACTGCGGCTGAGTTGAAAGCATGTCCCCATGTAGCCCACGGAGCGCTTAACGTTCCTGAATTATTATTATTACCATTTGTCGACACATAATAAGTAGTTGCAGAGACCATCGAGCAAATGGAAAGTCCGAGTGCAAATAATAATTTTCTCAAGACTATGTTTTGTTTTTGACGAATGAACAAAAAACGTTGACAAACATACTCTATTTAACGATAAAACAATAATTATGTTTCAATTTTTTTATTACCGGTGCATCTACTTTGACTACAGATCTCACCTTAAAATACTTCATATAGCCAATCAGCGAGATCCCCGGCGTCATTGTACACCCACAGCGTGCAGGTTTGTATATCACAATAAATAATCCTACACCAACCATGCTCTATCCTCGAATTCTTGTTTTCGTGAATAGTCACGTTCAAGAACCCCTTACAATATTATATTTTTTTTAATTCCTTTGGGCGGCAGATGAAAAATGGTTGATAACTATTTTTCTATCATTATGAAACTCTGTACACAGTAACTTAGTCTTATTATAAAAACATGAAATAGCATGAAAAACAAAATTTTAACAGGAATTCTGATTTCTCTTTACCTGGTTGCTTCATACTGGGTTTTGCTGTACGTACTAACCTGGGAGCAGGCTATCTATCTTACAACTGAGGATGGATTTACGGAGACTTTATCTGTGATTTGTGTTCTTTTGGCCGGAGTGTTCTTTGTTTATCTCTTTTTCAAGTCACGGGCTTCGGGTATAAAGTACCCGCTGAACCTGAAGAGAAATTATTTCTTTCTCCTTTTGGGTCTGTTCTGTATTCTGATAATAGGTGAGGAGATTAACTGGGGACAGCGTATTTTCAGCCTGAATGCACCGGAATGGATGAGTGAGAGAAATTCGAATGAACTTAATTTGCATAATCTGGAGGTCCTATTCTATTTTCTGGGTATTCGAGTTACTGCCGGTAAGCTTTATTTTGCTTTCGTTCTGTTATACTTTGGACTAATACCTGTAATAGTAGCATTGTCATCAAAAATCAGGGCACTCCTTGTGAAGATTCAGTTGCCGGTTGTCTCTGTATTTATAGCTTCTTTTTACCTTTTCAACTTTTTGCTTTTCAGACTATTTCTGAGATTCCAAATGCCTGAAGGGTATAATGATGTGTCATTTCCCCAGACTGTCATGGAGATCTATGAGATAAATTTTGCCTTCCTGTTGTTATGGACAAGCATCTCATTCTACATGGAAATGAGGAAGTGCAAGTGGTCACTCAACTAATGCAAGCTAATAATGTAGGCTCTGTTACAGTCAGAGCGAATACCGTCTGGTTACACTTCCGGACCCTGTTTGGGATTATCTGATAATTATTTTGGTACTATGTACTTCAGCTCCGTCAGATACCCTGACGATGTATGTACCTCTGATGTTGGAGTTAGTCGGGATGGTATTAATTTCTTCGCCGACAAGGTTCACTGACAGCACTATTTGTCCCTGCAGGTTAAATATCTCACAGAGAGAGCCCGGATTTACCGGTCCTTTGATAATGACATCATGTCCATATGTCCAAATCCGGACTTCGGTTGATTCATTGACAGGTGATCCGGAGGACCGGGTATTCCGCCTGCCGGCATAGGCTGTATGAAGGTAGAATCTGCCGGTTCCGTATGTTTCCGGAGATAGGGTTGTCTTGTATTCACGATTGCTGATATCGATGAACATGCCTGCCTGCCGGTCTTCCAGCAGGTACCTGTAAGATTTGAATGTTATTGCATCGGCAGAGAAGGTAATATCTCCCCCGGTCCTGCTATCAATTCCAATGGGAACGATGACGGAGTCCGCTCCTGATAAAGGTAATGCCTGGCGCGTATAATTCAAATTTCCGGTGGTTGGCAAGTGTGAATATATTTCAATGTCAGCACCTCCGCTTATAAATCCGACATCATAACCCGGATCAAGATCAACGGTCATCCCGGGATCATATACAATGAGAGTCGAAGGTTCTGTTTCTCCTTTTCTGACTTTCAGCCGGATTCCCGGCCAGCGCGTATCTGAACCGGATGACTTCAGTAGTTCAACAGTGGTGTTATGCACCTGCATTTCTCTGTTGAATATGAATTCGGCATAATCATTCATAGCCAGAATAAAGAAAGCCTGTCCGACCTGAACATCAGAAGTCCCGGTTATCTGGGCTGGATCATTTGTACTCCAACCTGTTGAGCTTCCGATATACCCGTACGAGTTCCCGTTATAAATGTAAACAGCCACATAATTAGGATCAAACTGGTCCAGGTTTGCAGATAAGAAATCATTATTGCTGATGCCATCCGTGTCTGAGATTCTTAAAGACGATGTAAATGGATTTCCTAACAGGTTAAAACCACCTCCTCCGTAATTTGAATAGCTTCGGGTTATATGTGAATTACCGTCGCCCTGCACATAAGATCGACTGCTGTAGTCATTACCTGTGAGAACATCGTTATATGGGGAGGTCGCATCTACTGAAAAGTCAGAGGACTGTACAGATCCGATAAAGGAAATTGAGCCTCCCCCGATGACTGTATAACCGATGCCGGGTGATATGCTGGAAGTGGAATCTCCCCAGTCTCCGATAACCTCATTCCACGGATAAAACACTTTCTCAGAGACTATACCTGTTGTGTTTACCGGTGAAGAAATGTAGTGCCACAATTGAGTTGAACCGTCATCGGGAATCGTTCGGTTATAGACAACATTTCCGGTTACTGTACCAACGTTCAGGAAGGATCCACTGTTATTTGCTGCACTTGAGTTTAATATGAGAGAACCGGCTATAGTCAGAGAAGCTCCTTCATTGACAGATAGCCTGGCTGAAGGTTCAAGTATCAGATTGTAGCTATGACCTGTACCTGCAGAGATCACAGGAGCATTACCGATATTTGAAATTCTCACATCATCACTTACTCCTGGTAAAGATTGAGGAGACCAATTGTTTGTGTTCATCCAGTCGCTACTTTCACTGCCAGTCCAACTGATGAATTGGCGCTGTACTTCATAGGCGCCGATATCATAAGGCGGAGTGCGGCTGTAACCAAGAATATCAGTGGCAGGAGCATTGGTCGAAGTGCCATTATCTTTACATGGGGAAACAGACAGTATACTGTAATCGGTTAATGGATTTATAAAATTTGGTCCGTCGGCAGCACTGTTGGAAGAATTCAATTTGAAGCTTTGGGTAAAGAAGGTGATTGGTATATCACCATTCATATAATGATAAACACCCTGGACAGCACAATATTCAAGATTGTCACTAAGAGCAGTATCCTCAGCCCGATAACCTACTGATTGATTTGAACCCCAGATAATACAGTTGACAGCCTTCGATCTTACTGGGCCTCGGAAAAAGACATCGTGCGGGGTATTATTTGCAATTACACAATTGACAATGTTGACATAGCCCAGTGATATATTGTCGAATGTGTTCGTTGTTATACCCCCATCAATAGTACTAGTATTGGAATAAATCAAACTATTCTGGATTAGTGCATTAGTATTGTTTGCAATATGTATTCCACCGGTTTCAGCAGCATTATTTGAATAAATTTTACATCGGTTGATGAAAGGTGTCACAGGAGGAGTGGTGCTCAATTCATCTTCCCGTATGTGAATGGCACCTCCACGACGAACTGCAGCATTGTTGTAAAAGATACAGTTTTCAATCAAAGGTTCTGATTGAACAACAGAAATGGCTCCTCCGTCATTTGCTTTATTGTTAAAGAAAGTACAGTTTGTAACAGTTACACCAGCAGAGTTAATCAGTAAAGCTCCCCCTCTATTATTACCGTCAAGGGCCGATCCATCTTTGAATGTGCAGTAGTCAAATACGTTACCTGTTGAATTCCATATATCAATATGATTCCAACTGTTCGAAGAGGCTTCAAAGATGATAGGATTGTTTTCCTCCCCGTCAGCAATGATCCTTGATGACGCCCCCTGAACAGAGATTCCGGCATTGTCATTTAACTTTACGGTAGTCCCGGGCAGTATCGTCAAAGTATGGCCATTGGCATTCACAGTTCCGGTGACAATTACTATTCCAGGTCCCCATGAGGTATCTCCCGGCAAATTGCCACTTACCTGACCAAATATATATTCAGGCATTAATATGATTGCAGTAAAGAGTAATGTTCTTTTCATCTGATTGCTTTCTTAATTCAACCCCAATACAATAATTGGGCTTGAAAAGTTAATGCTCACTTAATAATCAAATTTAACGAATATGATTATCCAAAGTTACAGTAAATTAATGGCTGTAGGTCTTATTTCACAAAATCTGGTGAAACAAGTTGATCAACATACTATAATTTTTGACCAAATAATTTATTGGTAATGAAATGCCAAAACATAAAAATATTTTATTATGGCAGATGTCACATTCTTGTTTCAGACCCGGATTGACCAGAACACTATTGTTTCGTACTCAATATTGAACTAACCAACCTCAATTTCCTTACTTTTGAGAATAAAATGAGTGAGGCCTGATCTTTGCTCAATAATAAATATTTATGAGGAGCGTTGATTATTAAAAGGCTGGGGTGGGTTAACAGATTATAATAATTTATAACTACTCATGAATCCAAGTATGAATGTCATAAAGAAATCTGATCTTAGGTGGCACAGTGGCTTACGTATTTCGTTGAGCATGCTGACCATCCTTGCAGTGTTGCTCTCCTGCGAGAATGCAGGAAGTGCAAGAATACCGCAAGTAGAAACGGAAAACATTACTGGTGTAACTTCCACTTCTGCTATCTCGGGTGGAAGGATAATACTCGACGGAGGCACAGCAATATCCATGAAGGGGGTTTGCTGGAGTACTGATGCAAATCCGACGAAAGAGGATTCTCATACAGAGGATGGCACAGGGACAGAGAATTTTATAAGTACCATTACCGGTTTGAATCCCGATTCAGAGTATCATGTGAGAGCTTATGCTGTTAATCAGGCGGGAATAGGTTATGGTGATGTGAAAATCATTAGAACTCAGTCTGAGGTCCAGGGTGCACAGATCATTGCTGACCATACAGTTGTTGACAAGTATAATGATATCCCTCAGTATTATATAGATCAGGTCAAAAAGATGTGGCTTTCATATGCGGGAGAATCTCATACCGATGCCATCAGGACAGGTATGGTGCTATTTGAGAATCTGAATCCCAAATATGCAGTGAGTCAGATTTCTACCGGGACGCCTGAGCCGTATACAACAGCGAATTTAAGAGTCAATGAAGCGACGTGGGGATCCTATCGAAATGGTCCTACTGGGTGGGTCCATTTTTATGGAGAGCAAGACTGGTTCACCTCAGCAGGGGCAATAGCCCAGACTAAAGTGAGTCTTGATTACTGCGCATCCAACGGACCTGCCTTGTCGGCCTTTGGATTTGGCTGGTGCTATGATCCGGATTATATGTCTTCTGAGGCTGTGTCAGACTACCTGCATGCTACCCAGGAGTATGTCAATTATTGCCACTCAAAGGGATATCCAACAAAGGTGTTTTTCTCAACCGGGCCGGTTGATGATTATTCAGGATTGTACGGATATAACAATCATCTCAGGTGGGAACAGATCAGGGACTATGTTGCTCTTGATGAGACACGTATCCTGTTTGATTATGCGGACATATTGTGCTGGAGCAACTCAGGGGTACAATCCACTCAGACATATAAAAATTATACTTATCCGGCGATTGTGCCTGAGAATTATCAACCTGTAACCCAGGGGCACATCTCAGATATCGGCTCCATAAGACTGGCGAAGGCTATGTGGTGGATGCTTGCCAGGATTGCCGGCTGGAATGGTCAGGCAGAATGATTGATTCTAAATACCTTATACACATGAGATAGGGGGCTGCGAAAAGCCCCCTATTACTTTTATATAGGTTTTCCAAAGATCAAAAAGCATATACAAAAGTCCTTATCCGTTACTTTAATGAAAACTTTGTCCAGTCTCAGACCATCTCAGTGATCCGGTATATGCCAACGGCAATTTGACAAAAGCGTTTTAAAAATGATGTGAATACGAAAATAAAAGATAAGTACATCCTGATTTTATTGTTGAAACAGTAGTTCAGGATATCTTCTTAAATTTAAGAGGATTACGTTTCAGACTTTCTTGATTTTTTTCCCGGTTGCGCTGATCGTCAAATTATCTTTAAACTCATATACCTGAGGCACCTTGAAGAGGACCAGATGTTGTGAGCAATGCTGAATCAGCCTCTCCCTGGTCACCGCTTCAGCGTTTTCCTTGCGGACGGTCACAGTAGCTTTAAGCATCTCACCTTCTATATCATCTTCCACACCCTCAATGGTACAGTCTATTACTTCAGGCAAAGCCAGGATAACAGCTTCTATCTCCTTGGGACTGATTCGTTTGCCACGAACCTTGATGATCTCTTTTGATCTTGCCGTAAGGTAGATATAGCCATCCTCATCAAGGGTGCCAAGGTCGCCGGTGTAAAGCCATCCGTTGCGGATGGCATTTTTTGTACCCTCCTCATCGGCGAAATATCCCATCATTATATTATCACCACGGGCAATAACCTCACCGGTCTCACCGGGTCTGATCAGTTCGCCCTTTTCATTTACCACCTTCAGTTCCACTCCGGGAATCCCTCTTCCCATTGATCCCTTTCTTCTGTCATATACCTCCGGCGGTAGCCAGGAAAGCCTCGCTGTTGCCTCGGTCTGACCATACATCACGATGAACCTGACCTCAGGGTGCGCCTGCCTGAACTCATCAATGAAGACAGGAGCCAACTTACCGCCGGCCTGGGTGACATATTTAAGATCCGGAAAGCTTGTCTGTTTAAAGGAATCTGATTTCCGTAAAAGAATCTGAAAATGACTTGGCACTCCCGCAAATCCCGTGCACTTGTAATCAATAAGGCTCTTAAGAACACCTCCCAGGAAGATAAAGGAGTTGTTGAACACAATTGATCCTCCGACCCTAAGATGGGTGTGAAGAAGGGATAACCCATAACAGTAGTAGAACGGGAGCACGACCAGCATCCTGTCATCCTGTGTGAGCTGTAGGTACTCTACAATTGAAGAAGTGTTGGCAATCAGGTTCTTATGGGAAATCATCACCCCTTTGGGCTTTCCTGTAGAACCGGAGGTGAAGATGATTTCAGCACATCTCTCCCTGTCAAATTCGCTGCCGGGTATCTCATCCGTATAATTCTCTGCTGAAGAAGGCAGGGTGTCAGGGTACCAGGCCTGGTCTGAATTCAGCTCAAGCCGCTTTTCAACCTCTCGTGTTAAAAAAATCAGTTTGGGTTCAGTAAGTTCATGAATATACCTGTAGTTTTCCTTTTCAATCCCCGGATCAAGCGGAATGCAGATATTTCCAGACTTGATGATAGCCAGATACATCTTAACAAAGAACAGGTTGTTGACCGACAACAGGATTATATGTTTGTCTGTGCCAACCATCTCGTTGATCCATTTTGCCAGATGGTTGTATGATATATACAAGTCTCTGTAACTTATCTCTTCCCTGCCGACCAGGAATGGTTTATCAAGACGGTAAGTATTCCCGAAGAAATAATCAATTGCATTCATGACTATAGTTTTATCCGCGATAATAATCCCTCACCGGAGGCATACGAAGGTATTCAGTCGTTTTCCGTTTACGTTCGAAATTGAAGAAG
>Ga0302248_1000547_pt1 | contig 35296 bp, 35 predicted proteins | sample AAG_UR_Leu_MG_FD_193528 | JGI IMG/M metagenome (GOLD analysis project Ga0302248, IMG submission 193528) | Enriched activated sludge microbial communities from anaerobic digester in WTTP, New Holstein, Wisconsin, United States - AAG_UR_Leu | ecosystem: Engineered > Bioreactor > Anaerobic >...
ACGGCGCAGACGGAATCCCTCCGGTATGCGCAATTGTTCCTCCGGGAAGCGCCCCTCGATCCGCTGGAAATCGAACGGGCATTTTCCCTTCCCCTCGTCGATCTCGAAAACGGCGACACCCTGCCGGTACCCCTGGTCGGCGTCATCGATCTCGTGGATCAGCCGAACGGCCTCCTGCGCCCCCTGGAGATCAAGACCCGCGCCCGCAAGGCCGATGCCTGGCAGGTGCGCCTGGCGCTGGAGCTGACCTGTTACGCCTGGTGGGTCCGGCAGCGGCTCAAAGAAAGCGGCGCCCGCGAACCCGATGAAATCCCCGTCGGTTACGTCAACATCATCAAGACCAAAACCCCCACGATCCAGTGGCAGACGGATTGCCGCACCATCACCGATTTTATCGCCCTCTACCATACCGCCCGGGCCGTCTATGAAAACATCATGGACCGGCGGTTCTATCTGAATCCGGGAACGCACTGTAACTGGTGCGATTTCCCCGCCGTCTGCGGGAAGGACAAGGACAAGATCGTGCGGGTCTTCGGCGACGCCACGTACCTTCGCCTCTGGGAAGCGGATCTGATCTGAGCTGTCCGGGGGTGAAGGGAGGTGAGGCGATGGAGCTGAAGGAATCGGAAAGGATCAGGAAGGACGAAGCGGGAAAGAGAATTCTATGCATCGGCAAAATCTACAAAGGCAAGAAAACCATGATTTTTGCCTTTCCACGGAAAGGAGGAAACGAAGATGTCACAGTTTCACAAGGCAGAGAGGAAGAAGGGAAAGCTTAGACTGGCCATCGCTGGTCCCGCGGGATCGGGGAAGACCTATTCGGCGCTCCTGATCGCTCTGGGTCTGGGCGGCCGGATCGCCATGATCGACACGGAACGGGGTTCCGGGGAACTCTACGACCACCTGGGGGAATACGACGCCTGCACCATCCATCCGCCCTTCGAACCCAAAAAATACGTCGAGACCATCCGGGCGGCGGAAGATCTGGGCTACGAGACGATCATCATCGATTCCCTGTCCCACGCCTGGGTGGGTCAGGGAGGCTTGCTGGACGTCCACGGACATATCGCCGACAAGACGGGCAACTCCTGGAGCGCCTGGCGGCAGGTGACGCCGAAACACAACGAACTGGTGGATGCTATGCTCCAGTCCAAATGTCACGTCATCGCCACCATGCGGAGCAAGATGGAATACGCCCAGGTGGAGGAAAACGGGAAGAAGCAGGTCAAGAAGCTGGGCATGAGCCCCATCCAGCGGGACGGCATGGAGTACGAGTTCACCGTCTTCATCGATCTCGATCAGCAGCACACCGCCACGACCACCAAGGACCGGACGACGCTCTTCGACGGCCAGTACTTCGTGCCCACCGTCGAGACGGGCAGGACGCTTCTTGCCTGGCTGGAGAACAACGGGCAGGTGGTGCCGGGAGCGGTCGCACAGGAGAAGCCGCTTGTCGGAAGGCAGCAGGAAGAAGCCCAGGGAGACCGGGGCAAGGTTGGAGCAGCCAAAGCAGAGGCATTCCCGCAGAAAGTTGCGACGCAGCAGGCTGGGTCAACGGGGCGGGACGCGGCATCCGCCACTTTGCCGCCGGCAGGCCAGGCCGTTCAGTCAGAGAAAGACGATGAGACGGGGAAGGCTTCCGCGGCTGCGGCGCTTTCACAGCAGGCATGGCAAACCGGCGAGACGGGGAAACATTCCGCAGCCGCCACGCCGCAGGGTGAGAAGAAGCAGGCAACGCCCGTCGGGATGAGCAACGGACTGAAGACCCTTTTCGCGAAAATCGGCGCCCTCGACCTGCCGCGGGAGGGTTACAAACGCTACTGCTACAAACGCTACGGCATCGCCTCCCTGACGGAGATGACGCCGGAACAGATCGCCGAGCAGGCGAAGATCCTCGATTCCCTCAAGCGGCCCGCGCGTCTGAAGGAGTTCAGGGCCGTCCTGGAGGGATTCGGTGGTAATGGCCAGGGCACGGAAAGAACAGCGTCCATGAGTGCACCTTCCCTGAACGCCTCCGCGACGGAAGCGGCACCGGTTTCAGTGCGAGGTGCCGGCGGACCGGTCCCGATCGCATCCCAGGCAGCCTCGGGAACTGCCACGGCCGCCGGTGGGTTTGACCTGTTTTAACAAAATCTAAGCCCCGTCCCTCCTGTGGCGAAAGGGAAGCAGCATGATGCGCCTCACCACGTGGAGGGATGGGGCGATTGAATGGAAGGAGAACGACCATGAAGATTGAAAAGATCACTTTACAGGATTTCAAATGCTTCGAGGATCTGAATATCCGGTTCACCAAACCCGTCAACCTGATCTTTGGAGAGAACGCCTCGGGTAAAACGACGATTGCCCAGGCAATCGCCCTGACCCTGACCGGCCGGGTTAATGGACAGAACGGCGGCGGCAGCGACCGGCGTCCCCTGGTGCGCCATGCTGCGGAGGATTTCGCCGTCTCTGTCTCCCTTTCCCAAAACGGCGTCCCCGGTCGTTTAGAACATTACGATCTGACCCAGTACACCAGCGCCAAGGAGAGCACCGATCCCGAGGTATTGTTCCAGGGACTGAACACTAACCGGGAGACCCTTGGGGCTCTCCTGGAGACAACCGGCTTCCTGCACCTCCACCCCGACGAGAAGAAGCGGATCCTCTTCGATCTGCTGCCGAACCTGAAGGTGGACGGGAGCAACATGGCCCGCCATCTGGCCGCCTGGCTAAAAGCCCGGCCGGAACTCTTCGCGAAGCACGGCATCGTCCCGGAGGAGGAACTCATGGGGATGCTTGCTTCTCCTGCCACCCTGGAAGAAGCCTACAACCAGGCTTACGAAGAACGGCGGATCGCCCGGCGGGAGCTGAAGATCATGGGCGATTCTCCCCGGATTGGGGACACCTTGCGGCAAGGTGTCCCCTTGGGACTGACCAGGGAACAACTGGAGACAAGCCTCAACGGGAAACGCGAGGAACTGTCCTCACTCCATGTCGCTATCGGCGAGACGAAGGGCATGGCGGAGGGGGAGCGCAGGCAGATCGAGCGGGAACTGGCAGCCATCGCCCAGGAATTGGCACGCCTTGAGACGGTTCTGCGTGATGCCGATCCTTCTGAACTGGAAGCCCGGCTCGACGATCTGGAAAAAGAGCGCCTTGCCGTCGGCAAAGAAATCCAGAGACTGAAGGAAGACTACGCCGCCCTCCAGCGGGAGACGGGGAAACTCCTGGCCCGGCAGGAACAGGAAGAAAAGAGCAGGGCAAAGGCAAAGACCTTCACCGGCCACTGCCCGGTATTTCCCGAGGTGATCTGCAAGACCAAGGCAGTGACCTCCAGAATCACGGCTGTCGTTGCCGATCATGCCGGAATCGATGCCGCCATCGAAGCGCAGACCGGAAAGACGAACGACGTTGTGCGACGCCTCAGAGAAAAGGAAGAGACGCTGAATCAGACGAACGGTGGGATCGCCGCCGCCAAAAACGCCTTGGCCAGACTGGCTGAGGCTCAACGGAAAGAGAGCGAACTCCGGAAGAAGCGGCGGGAGCTGGAGGCGGTCCTGGCTTCCGTGGGCGAAGACAAGGCAGCGGAAACGGAGCGGTTGAAGGAGCGGATCACCCTCCTGCAAAGTCAGCATCAAGAGGAAACGGCACTCCTGGCAGCCTTGGAGAAGGCGGAGCGCATCCGGGCCCTGGAGGTGCGGGCCAACAAGCTGGAAGTCCTCACCCAGGCCTTCTCTCCCAAGGGCATCATGTCCGAACTCATGCAGAGCGCCTCCTCCTCTCTGATGACCCTGGCCAACGGCCTGATGGGGGAACTGACCGGCAACCGTTACGCCCTGGATATCGATTTCGAGGAAGGCTTCCGGATCTTCCTCTGCGATTACGAGAAGAGCGCTCGGACGGAGAGCAATCTCATCTCCGCCAGTGAGCGGTTCCGGGTGGGCATCGTCCTGCAGGCGGTCCTGAGCGAACTGGCGGGGCTGCGCTTCATGGTCATCGACGGCATTGACGTCCTGGATCAGACCAACCGGGGCTTTTTCTTCCAGTTCCTCCGGAAGGCGCTGCCGCGCTTCGACCAGATCATCGGCTTCTGCACCACCGGCCAGCAGGCACCGAAGAATCCGGGGCTGCCCGAGGTGGATTTCTTTCTCCTGGCCAACCGGCAGTTGAGGCAGATCGCGGCGTGAGATGAAACGGACGGGGCACCCGAAGAGAGAAGACGGCTATACCATGATCTTCAACGAACTCCTGGAGGCCTTGATGTGCGCCGACATCCCCAAGCGGGCGCGGCGGCTCATCGATGTGCAGATGCGCTTCTCCTTCGGGTGCGGTCCGAAGACGTTTACCAGCTTGACCAAGAGCGAATACGCAGCCCTGGCCAACCTGGACTGGTCGGACACCCATCGCGCCCTGCAATGGCTCCTGGAAAAGAAGATTTTTGAGCAGGACGAAAAGGACATGAAGCGATACCGGCTTAACAAATACTATCGCGACTGGCTGGTCCAGGTGGGATTGCGGGATCTGCCGGACTTCAAGAACCATCTCAGCAGGATGGTCAAGAAGCACCTCGGTCTCTCTGGTAAAACGCCAGATCCCCAACCTGGCAAAACACCAGAGGCGGCGGCGTCCCCGATCTGGCGAAACACCAGACGCCCATCTGGTGAAACGCCAGATAACGATCTGGCAAAACGCCAGACGGAACGCGATGATTCTTCTTTACAATCCAACGGTTGCGGCCTCCTAAAGAAAAAGAAAAGAAAAGGTAAAGAAAACAAAGATTATGAAGAAGTATATTCATACTTCTTCTGTCGCGACCTCGCCGGTCTGTTGGAAGGTCATCCCTTCTTTGCCGGTCTGAAAACGGACGCGGATTTCTGGAACGCCCTGGCTGCCGCCTACCCTGACCAGGACATCCCCATGCAGATCAACCGCATGACCGCCTGGCTAATCGCCAACCCCAACAAACGGTACAAGAATTACAGACGTTTCATTCAAGGCTGGCTATCCAGAGCCGAACGAAAGGAGAACGATCATGGAAAAGCAGCTCCCGAGCAACGTCGAGGAGATCGGGACGATTCTCAAGAAAGGCCCGCTCCCTTTTCCGATATCCCCCCGGAACTCATCGCCTGAGTCGGAAAAGAGATGCCCGGATTGCGGCGCACCGCTCCGTTCCATCTTCATGGATCATCCGTCTTACCTAAAGGTCACCGGGAAGGAGCCCCACTGGTCGGAGCTCCCCTGCGAGGCCTGCGAGCGCGAGCGGTTCCTCCGCGAGATGGAGGAGCGGACCAGAGACGCCGCCCAGCAGCGATTGAATACCCTGCTTGCCAACAGCATGCTCCGGGAGAGGTTCATCGGCAAGACCTTCGAGAATTTTCACCCCTTCGGAAAGGACAGGGAAAAGCAGCTCCGTGTCCTTTCCATCGCACGGGACTTCGCCGACGACTTCCTCCACCATCGCCAAGTGGGGACGTGGCTCCTCTTCATGGGCAACGTAGGCACGGGCAAGAGCCACTTCTGTGCCGCCATCATCAACAAGGTAATCCGTGGCGGCTGCACGGCGTTATTCACCAAGGCCCCCCGCCTCCTGAGAGAGGTCAAGGACACCTTCCACCGGGATTCGGAGATTTCCCAGAGCGAGATCATCGCCCGGATGGGTGAGATAGACCTCCTGGTGATCGACGAGGTGGGCATCCAGTTCGGTACGGATACGGAACGGATGATCCTCTATGAGATCCTCGACCTGCGTTACGAGGCCATGCTGCCCGTGATCCTCACAACGAACATCACCGACTTGAAGAGCCTGGAGAAGCTTCTGGGGGAGCGGATCATCGATCGTCTTTTCGAGGGGGAATCGAAGATCGTCGTCTTCGAGTGGGAGAGTCATCGGAGATTTCAGAAGGCGGGAGGGCCGACGGGAACGGCGGGAGTGACGCCGGCGCGGACCGCTGGTCCGGGGGCTACGGGACAAACCGAGAAAAGAACGACCGCATCGTTCAAGGTGGATGCCGGGATTTCCGTACCTGAGGGGCGGCGCCGATGAGGCACCTGACTTTCTCCCTGCCCTTTCTGCCGCCGTCCCTGAACGTTTATCGGAAGGATCATTGGCGGAAGCAGCGGGGCGAGGAAAAGACCTGGAAGGATTACATCGCCGTGAAATGGGCGGAGCTGGGCAGGCCGAATCTGAACTCCATCCGGATCGGCATGGTCTTTACCTTCCCCGACCGGCGGACCCGCGACCTGGACAACTACCTGGCCACAGGGAGCAAGCTGGTGGGGGATGCCATCAAGGGGCACTTCATCCCCGATGACAGCCCGGAGCACCTGACGGCCTGGAGCTTCCGGTTCGAGTTTGGGGGAGAGGCCAAGACAACCGTGGTGATCGAGGAGGCGAATAGGAATGCAGATGGTTGCTTTTTTGGAAAACAGACGACGTTCTGGGAAGATCCCTCCGCACCGTCAAGGAAGGCGACTGCCGGGGAGCCGGTTTTATCAGGATGGCTTTCAGGCAGGCAAACAACGGAGGTCGTGTCTGCCACCGGCCGCCAGACTTGCACGCTTTACGAAACCTGCAACACTCCCCTGTGTCCTCTGGATGGGAGCAGCCTCAACGGCATCTGGTATCCCGATGAAGAGATCTGCCGTTCCCGCGTCCATGGGAACCTTTCCTGGATGAAGGCGCAGAGAAAACTCTCCCGGGTTGCCGCTGGCGGGTACTTCACCGTCGAGATGCTGAACCGCCTGGTTGTTATCAGAAAGGGGATCGCCGGTCTCGATCCGAACCTTCCGGAGGAGCCGCAGTTGCGAACCTGGTTCCAGAAGCGGGCGGAGAAACAGGACGCGCCTTCCGAGGCGAAGGTCGCCCGGACCCGGCATCTGAAAAAATACCGTTTCAAGAGACAGGTTGATGGGGAGGGTTAGAGACCATTTTTAAAACGGTCGAGACGGCGGGGTCTAACAAAAATTCAGGGTTGAGACGGCGCGTCCTACGACCTGAAACTTTTGGAGAGGGGTAAACCACGCACCCAGGGTTTTTGAGGATGATCGAACAGGACAGAAAAAACCAATCACCAGCGGAAGAAAAAGGAGAAAGAACGTCCTCCGCTGCCCCGCCCTTCACGAAACGGTACTACCGGGTCGATGAGGTCGCTCATTATTTTTCTGTCTCTGACCGCACGATCTACCGCCTCATCGACACCGGCGACATCAAAGCGATCCGCCTCCGGGACTGCATCCGGGTCTCCGCGGAAGAGATCCGGGAATTTGAGGATAGAGCACTCGTCGTTTTTTAGGAAAATGACAAATGCAATATGAGAAAATATCTACCACGGACCCTTCAAGTTGTGTTATGGCATCCCTGAAAAGGGGTGTTTTGTGCATGAAGGGTGGAATATACTCCGATGAGCGCTGTCCTGTATGCGATGGTCACTATCGGGACTACGGCAATGCCTTGTCTTGTCCGGAACATCCAAAATGCAAGGCATCGAACCACAAAGTTATTTTTGGTAACGTAACCAAACGGTTCAAATCATACCAAGAAGCTACTCGATTTCTGACGGGACTCAGATTTAAAACCGATGAAAATACTTTCGATGAGCGCGATTATCGTAAAGATAACCCCCTTGGATTTTCCAATTTATCAAGCAAGTGGCTTCAGTACCGGCTGGATGAGGTGAGACCGGGATCATACAAAAACCTTGTTTCCCATGTCCGCTATGCCCAGGCACATTTTGAGAATATGAATGTCAAAGATATCCGCTATGGGCATCTTGAAGACTTCATAAAATCAATCACCCTTTCCGATAAATCAAGGCACAATATTATTTCCACCCTGCATTCCCTGTTCGTATGGCTGAAAAAGCGTCAGGAAATACGAGTTCTACCGGAGTTTCCCACGGTCTCCTTTGAACTGAAGATGCGGCGGACCATAAGCAAGGAAATGCAATCGCAGATCATGGATGAGGTAAAGCGGATTTGTCCTAATCCCAAAGTCTTCTTGGGCATTAAATGGCTTTCAACCTATATCAGCATCAGGCCGGGAGAAATGTTGAGCCTGAAAGAGGGAAACATTGACCGGGAAAACGGCTATCTCTATTTCCCCCATCCGAAAGAAAAAAAATCAAAAGCCGTGCCCATCCTGCCGGAAGATGTGGAGCTCCTGAAATCCTTTGTGTCCTCATTTCCGGCAATGCCTTTTTTCCGTCATATTGCGGGGATCCGTGGCGTTGCCGAAAACGCAGCGTTTGGCGAAAAATATCTCTATAAGTGGTGGGTAAAGGCCTGTGATAATCTCGGCATCAAAGGAGTTGACCTTTACGGCGGCACCCGGCACAGCTCAGCCAGGGCGCTTCGAACGCATAGAACTCCGGAAGAAATAAAACGGGCAACCATGCACACGACAAACAAGGCATTTGAACGCTACTTCCAGATGGAAGCGGACGATGTGAGGAACATCTACCGGGACACCGTAGTCACTTTTGCCCCTGACAATGCTGACAAGGAATTGACAAGGAAAAAAGTGACCTAAGTTATTGAAATCATGGTGGAGGCGGGGGGAATCGAACCCCCGTCCGGAAATATTCCACTGCAGGTTCTTCGTGCGAAGCCTCTGATTTGCTTTCGCCGCAGACCCCTCCCAAAGGCAGGATGGACCGTGACTATCCTGTATGAATTCGCCTCCCTCCCCCCAGGCCTGAGAGTTCGGCTATCCTGCCTTTATTGCGCCCTGTCCGACCCGGCAGGCATGACCGGCAGAACGTTAGCCGTCTTACGCGGCTAAGGCGTATTCGTAGTCGTTTGCGACTATTTTTTTCCTACCTATTTAACGAGGCCTGTAGGAACCTCGGCACGCTGCTACAGCTTCAACTATCCCCGTCGAAACCGTGACGCCCCCATAACGATTATTTAAAAATGTGTTTACGGGAGTTGTTGGATGACAAAGAGCGGTTAGAACATGGCTTGTATCTTAATAACCAGAGCAGGAAATGTCAAGGCAAAGATGAACTGTTTCGGCCGTGGCGGTAGCCAATCATCTATCCTCCAGGACCTTTTGCTGCATGGCGTCGAAATATGCATCCGCTTCCTCGACACTGGCGAAAAGCGTCATTCCCTTCAGTAAATTGACGATCTCGAACACTTTTTCGATCTGGGGCTGCATGTTGATCAAATGGATGCTGCCTCCCTTGCTCCCGACGTCTTTCCTTGTTTTCAGGATGACGCGCAAGCCCATGCTGCTTATGTAATCCAGTTCAGACATGTCAAACATGATGGCCTGCGTATCCGTGACGAGAAGCGACCGTATTTCTTCCTCGCAATCCGCATAGGTATTGCCGTCCAGGCGACCGCTTAAAGTGACCATGTAGTACCCGGGCTTCCGCTCTTCGATCTTCGTTACAAGCGACATTTTTTCCCTCCTTGTATTACTGGCTACGAAGCCTGATCAGTAGTCCCGCCTTCGCATCTCCCGCCGGGCGTCCTTTTCCTTCATGGACTCCCGCTTGTCATAGAGTTTTTTGCCACGACCGACGCCGATTTCCACCTTCACCTTTCCCTTTTTAAAGTAAAGCTTCAGGGGAACGATGGTCAAACCCCGCTCCCGTGATTTGCCATAGAGGCGTTTGATTTCCCGGCTGTGCAGCAGGAGCTTGCGGGTCCGCAGGGGGTCGTGATTATAGCGGTTTCCAAAGAAATACGGACTGATGTGGAGGTCATGGAGAAAGATCTCCCCTTCCCGGATCAAGGCGTAGCTGTCCTTGAGGTTGGCCCGTCCCTCCCGCAGAGATTTGACCTCCGTACCCACGAGCACGATGCCCGCCTCATAAGTCTCATCGATGAAGTAGTGGAGGCGAGCCGTCTTGTTCTGGGCGATGATCTTTTCCGCCGCGCTTTCTTTGGCTGCCATAGTCTCTTGACCTTAAATATCGCAACAAATCATTTGGTTATATTCTCCTCCGCGCCGACGAACCGGAAACTACTTTCAAAGCAGATAATCGGCCTTGACATGATGCATTGCCGTCCAGATGTTGTGGCGCAACTGACGATTATCCTTCTCCAACGTGCGGAGCAGTTCCTTAATGTAAAGACGCCGGGAGGCGCCGCTGGTGGGACAGCGGTTTGGCGCTACGGCAAAGCCGCGTTCCCCGGCGTACTTTTTTATCAGCCCCTCCTGTATGTAAGCCAAAGGCCTGATTATATGCAATTCCCCTTTGAAGATGGATTGCTTGGGCATCATCGTGCTGATCTCCCGCCCGTAAAACATATTGATCAGCAGGGTCTCGATAATGTCATCCCGGTGGTGGGCAAAGGCAATACGGTTGCAACCCCGGGCGGCGGCAATCTCGAAGATTCTGCGGCGGCGGAGACGGGAGCACAGGAAGCAGGGATTTTTCCGGTTGACGTCGCTATGGGCCACCGGACCGATGTCTGTCTTTTCAAGTGCGTAGTCCTCAACCCGGGCAACGATTTCTTTTTCGATGCGGGCGGCATCCCCCTCCCCCCCGGCGAAACCAAGATCGATATGGACCGCCATAAGTTTAAATTCCGGGATAAAGATCATGGTTGAGGCAAGAAGATCAAGAAGGACCATACTGTCGGCCCCGCCTGACACTCCGACGAGGACCCGATCTCCCGGTGTGATCATTCCATAATCGAGAACGGCCTTTTCCAGCCACTTTTTCAAGTGGAGGTGAAGCCTTGTATGTTCTCGCCGCGCCACTGTCACCATTCTCACTCTTCAAAGATCGTCACACCGATTTTGGCCTATCACCATGATTTAAGCGAAGATGATTAAATTTATTAATAGGCCGTTGATATCCCGTTCAGAAGCATTCCCTATTCCGGAACACATCTAAAATCACCCGGCACGCACCTACTTATACTACCTCCGGGGTCCCGCCGGAAGTGAAACACACCATCAGCCGCATGACGGGCGATGGCTTCATTCCTTTCCGGCATCTGATCGGAGGTAAAGAAAGAGCTTATATTAGATCGCCCTTTGGATCAAGACATGTTTCGATCTCCCACCATCATAATTACTTGCAAATTGGCGGTCATTTATGTCATAAGCTTCCCACCAAAGCAACTTCTTCTCCGTGAAGAAGATCATCAGGAGGTTCTTACTATGACGGAAATCATCAATGTTTATGCCCGCGAGATTCTGGATTCCCGTGGCAATCCCACGGTGGAGGCGGAAGTGACCATATATTCGGGAATCACCGGTCGGGCCTCCATACCTTCCGGCGCCTCGACAGGGGAGCATGAGATGCTGGAACTCCGGGATGGAAACAAGAAGCGCTATCTGGGAAAAGGTGTCGAAAAGGCGGTGTGCAACGTCATCGATAAAATCGGACCGGAAATCATCGGCATGGACTGTCTCGACCAGCGGGCCATCGACTATGCCATGATCGCCCTGGACGGAACGGAGAATAAATCGGCCCTGGGCGCCAACGCCATTCTCGGCGTCTCCCTGGCCTGCGCCAAAGCCGCGGCGGCGGCGGTTGATCTGCCCCTTTACCGCTACATCGGCGGCGTTGGCGCCAAGGACATCCCCGTACCCATGATGAACATCATCAACGGTGGTCAGCATGCGGACAACAATGTGGACATCCAGGAGTTCATGATCATGCCTGCCGGGGCGCCGAATTTCCGGGAAGGACTCCGGATGGCCGCCGAGGTCTTTCACGCCCTGAAAGCAGTCCTGAAGGGCAAGGGGCTCAACACCGCCGTGGGTGATGAAGGCGGGTTCGCGCCGAATTTAAAATCCAACGAAGAAGCCCTCATGGTCATCGTGGAGGCGATCCGCAAGGCCAAATACAAGCCGGGTAAGGATATCTTCATCGCCCTCGATGCGGCGGCAAGCTCGTTCTATAAAGACGGCGCATATATCCTGGCGGCAGAGAAAAAACCGAAGAAGACGGCGGCGGAGATGGTGGCCTTCTATCAAGACCTGGTCGAGCGCTATCCTATTATCTCCATCGAGGACGGTCTGGCGGAAGATGACTGGGAGGGATGGAAACTGCTGACGGACGCCCTGGGAAAAAAGATTCAGATCGTCGGTGATGATATCTTTGTCACGAACCGCAAGCGCCTGGAAATGGGGATCAAGCAGGGCATTGCCAATTCCATCCTGATCAAGCTCAACCAGATCGGCACCCTCACGGAGACCCTGGAGACGATTCAGATGGCCAAGGAGGCCGGCTATACCACCGTCGTCTCCCATCGTTCCGGCGAAACGGAGGACACGGCCATGGCAGACGTGGCCGTGGCAGCCAACTGCGGCCAGATCAAGAGCGGCTCCCTTTCCCGCAGCGAACGCCTCGCCAAGTACAACCAGTTGCTCCGCATCGAGGAAGAGTTGGGAGAGGCCGCCGTTTACCGGGGCCGGGGCGCCCTTTACAGCGTCAGATAAGATCGCGCCCGCAAAAGCGTTATAATGTATTGCCTGGCCAGAGCGGCACCACCGGTTCGAAAAGACGACTTCGGAAGGGTGATGCCGTGATCGGGCGCTGGCGCGGCCCGTACTCAGAGGAACCGGAAGAGACGTCGGCGCAAGGTTTCCTGGGCCCGCCGATCACCCGTCAGGGAGAACATTCTTCTGTCTTTACGTTCTTTCTTCTCCGTGTTTTCCGAAACGGCAAGGATACCATCTTTCTGAAGGGCGATCATGGCATTCCCGTAGTTGGCCTCGGATAGCGCTTCCGCCCGGCGGATCTCACCCTTCCGGAACATCTTCGCCCCCAGTTTGTGGATGCCTTTCAGCCAATCCCGCTCGGAGCGCGGTCCTTTTCGGAGGTAGGCGCAAGCCCGGACGACGATCCAGTAGGACTGGATGTAATTTTCGATCAGTCCCGCAAAGGGACGGAGGTTGGTCCGCCCTTTTCCCTTCACCTCGAAGCAGGCCTCAGCGCCCTCTTCCGGCCCCCGGATGGCAATCATTTCCCGATCCATGAGATACGCCAGGGCGTTGTTGACCTCCCCACCGTCCTCTCGCTCCGTGTCAAAGATAAACTCGTTCCAGAACAGGCGTTTCAAAAAACGGTAATCATCCAGGATCAATCCCAGGGGGATATGGTCCTGGGGATTGGCCAGCATGGAGGTAGCGACGAAGCTGATGGGGAGGAAGAAATGCAGGATGTTGTTTTTGTAGTATTCCAGGTTTAAACGTTTGTCGTCGTCGAGACTGTAAACGATTTCTTCCAGTTCCGGTTCCTCTCCCTCCTCTTCCCCGAGCCGCGAAATCAGCCCCGATTGATCGAACAACAGGAGTGCATCGTTGATGGCCTTATCGCGGCGGACAAAGGTGGCTGCCAGGCTGACCTTCATATGGATCAGATATTCGTAAAACTCCTTGAGGATCGCCATCAATTCGTCGTGGCTGATCCCGCGGTGGTCATGGGACAGCAGCCCCGCCGAGATCAGGGCAAACGGCGTGACCACGGATACCTTGTTTATGGCCAGGGCGATTTCATACCCCATCTTCCGGTAGAGGCTCTGACGCTCCTCCACGTCCATCTCGGCAAAGCTCTTGTCCTGATCCTCAAGGAAAGCCTGCAGATAGATGGGCGCACCGATATTCACATAGACGCTGCCATACCGTTTACGAAGGATCCGTGAACTCTTGATGACATCCGTGGTCTTTTCCCGCTCCTTGGGCGCCCCGCTCAGTTCCTTGAGATATGATTTCTCTTCGATCACCCGGTCATAACCGATATAGACGGGAATCGCCGCCAGATCCTCCGCCGCATGCCGCTGGAAGGCCTGAATGATCATGGAGAGCAGTCCGTATTTCGGCATCACCATCTTGCCGGTGCGGCTCCGCCCTCCCTCGATGAAGAATTCTATGGGCAATCCTTCCCGGATGAGTATCTCCAGATATTTTGCGAAGACCTCCCCGTACAGGGCGTTGCCACGAAAACTCCTCCTCAGAAAGAAAGCCCCGGACTTGCGGAAGAGATAACCGAAAGGGCCGAATGCCATATTGGTGCCGGCGGCGATCAAGGGCAGTTGAATGCGATGCTGGTAAAAGACATAAGATAAAAGTAAGTAATCGATGTGACTTCGGTGGCAGGGAATGATGACAAAGGGCATCTTTTTCGAAACATTGCGGATCCTGGCCATCCCCTCGAGGTCCACAACCACTCCGTCATAGATGTTGTTCCATAGCCAGGAAAGCACCCTGTCCCACACCTCGATATACTCCTCCTGGTAATCCGCGGCAATCTCGTTGAGGTATTTTTTGGCTTCCCTTACCACGGTGGCATAGTCCTTCTTGCCGGCGGCGACCTCTCTTTCCATGAAGCCGACGAGATCCGGTTCCTTTAGCACCATGCCGATGTGCTCTTGGCGGGACTTGAGAAAAGGTCCGATCAGCGCCGACTTTTCCTCATCGATGCGGCCAAGAAGCTCGCCGCGGAGATTATTGACCGCTTCCCCCCGGGGCTGCTCGGCGTTTTCGTGGCGAAATTTTGATATCTCCACCGGCTCCGTAGGCATGACGTATATCTTGCCGGCAAAGCGGAGAAACGAGACCAGTCGCTGGAGGAACATCGTGTTGTCCGTCTGGCCGAAGAGGATGTTGATAATGTTCTCCTTCTCCTTCTCCCGTCTCCGCCCATAGGTAACCAGCACCGGTACGATATACAGCGGCCGATCGAGGCCCTCCTGAGCCTCCCATAGACCGTTCAGGACGTCATCTACCCTTTTGTCCTCGAAGAATTCCGATCCCCCCAAATGAATGATCAGGGCCCGACCGGCAGTTAGATGATTCCTTACGGCCAGGAAGCCGTTGCCGGCCTCCTCCCTCCGACGGAGGAAAATACGGCTCCAGGCGGAGGCGATAACGCGCAGGGAAGCGGAAAAGGGCTGCCAAAGCGTCATGTTGACGTCATGGCTGTGGACGGGCATGGGAATCCCCTTCCGCCGGGCCAGATCCCAGAGGATGAGGCTGTTGAGCTGGCTCCGGTCCTTCAGGGCATAAACAACCAGACCTTCGTTGCCGAGTTTTCTGAGATTTTCGGCAACTTCCGTATCGAACGAAATCTTCCTCAAGGCCTTCCGCACCAGCCAATCCAAAAGGAAATTAGTCTGTTCATACAGACTTTCCGGCCGGTAATGGCGGCTGTCTCGGAACCATCCGGTTATCTTGCCCATCAAAGTCATCATGGATGGACGCCTTAGCTCCTAAGATCCGTTGCCGGCCAAAAGACCGAAAAATTTTTCCTGCATGGTCTTTTCCACAAGTTCCCGGATTTCCGATGCCGAAGCCATTTTCATTACCTTTCGCATGAGTTGTCGCGCTTCTTTCAGGGTCGTCTCCCTGATGATTTCCTTCACTTTGGGAATGGCCAGGGGATTCATGCTCAGTTCGTCGATTTCCATGGCCAGCAGGATCATCGTATAGGTGGGGTCTCCGGCCATTTCCCCGCACATGGCTACATGAATTCCGGCCCGATGGCCGATTTCCACCACTTTTCTGATCATCCTGAGGACGGCTGGGTGGAGGGGTTCATAGAGATAGGTAACCCGGTCGTTGATCCGGTCGATGGCCAGGACGTACTGAATAAGATCGTTGGTGCCGATGCTGAAAAAATCGACTTCCTTGGCCAGTTCTTCGGCGATGATCACCGCCGATGGCACCTCGATCATGACGCCGATCTCGATGTCCTCGCCCACCGCGATTCCTTGTCCTTTCAGATCATCACGGACATCTCCCAAGATCTTCTTCGCCGCACGTATTTCTTCGATACCCGAGATCATGGGGAAGAGTATCCTCGCCTTCCCGAAGGCGCTGGCCCGAAGGATCGCCCGGAGCTGCACCTTGAACAGGTTGATCTCCTTTAGACAAAAACGAATCGCCCGAAGCCCCATCTGGGGATTCATTTCCTTGGCCAGTTTCGGATCGGAGAAGAACTTGTCGCCACCCAGATCGAAGGTGCGGATTGTTGCCCATTCCAGTCCTTCCACGCCGACGACCCGGCGATAATTGAGGAAGTGGTCCTCCTCCGTCGGAAGATCTTCCCGGTTGATGTAGATGAATTCGGTGCGATACAGTCCGATTCCCTCGGCTCCGTGGGTGACCGCGGAGGGAATTTCCTCGATAAACTCTATATTGCCGGCGATCCGGATCCGATAACGGTCTCTGGTAACCGCCGGAAATTTTGCATATTTAAGCGCTTCTTCCCGAACCGTCTGGTAATGGTGCTTCTTCTCCTCGTAGCGGTGCAGGAGCTCCGGATCAGGATTGACGATGACCAGACCCGCGGCGCCGTCGATGATGATGGGATCGTTTGTCCGGACCTGTCTGGTTACCTTCTCCAGTCCCACCACCGCCGGGATGGCGATGGATCGAGCCACAATGGCCGTATGGGAGGTCTTGCTGCCCATGTCGGTGGCAAAACCCAGCACCTTGTCGATCATCATCTGGGCGGTATCGGCGGGCGACAAATCCGTAGCAATGACGATCACCCCCTCCCCCAGGGGGGCGATCTTTTCCTGACGCCGGCCGGCAAGATTGCGGAGGATCATCTGCCCGACATAACGGATGTCGCTGAAGCGGTCCCGCAGGTATTCGTCATCCATTTTCTCAAAAATGTCGCGGTATTTATCAATAGTCAAACGAACCGCCCACTCCGCGTTTACAGACATTTCGCGAATCCGCTGGACCACGTTGGCGACAAATGATCTGTCTTTGAGGATCATGATATGAACATCCATTATATAGATCGGTTCCAGGCCCGCTGCCTCCGTCAGTTTGCTCTTGATCTCCTTCAACTGCCGCTCCGAGACCCGCAACGCTTCCCGGAAACGCCTGATTTCCTTCGTTATCAGGCCTGCCTTGTCAAGTTTGTAAAAGGAAATCTGGGCATCGAGGCGATCGAAAAGATAAGCCCGTCCCGTCACCACCCCGGGTGATACTCCGATTCCTTTGAGCACCATGGTTTTTTTGTTTTTTTCTACCGGCATAGCTATTTTTACCTTTTGCTAATCCTCTCCGAATTTATCGGCAAACAGTCGCTCCAGAGCGGACAGCGCCTTCGCGGCATCGCTGCCTTCCGCCTTGACCGTCATTCTACATCCCGATCCACACGCCAATGTCAGAATGCCAAGGAGGCTCTTGCCGTTTACCTCTTGTCCTTCATATTCAAAGAATATTCTCGCCTTGTATCTTCTGGCCTCCTCCACAAGTTTTGCCGCGACCCGGGCATGAATTCCCAGTTTGTTCTTTACCTCAAAGGTCCTTATCTCCTGCATATCAAATCATCACCACCATACAAACGGCGGTCAGCGCGTAAAGGATCAGCAGCGGCGACAATCCCCGGCGCATTGCGAAGTAAATCAGCAGCACCGCTGCGGCCACGGCGATATTCACTCCCTGCCGCGGCCAAAACTGCCCCGGATAAAGTTGCATGTCCGCGGAGATTAACCCGGTAATCACCCCGAGGATGATAAGGGAAACCCAGCGCAGCCAATGAGCCAACCGCGGCAGGTTCCAGGACTGGATATAGGCGATCCCCTGCCGGCCTTGGCGGTAACCTTCAAGAAATCCTTGCCAACGGATCCATAGATGCAGGGGATCGAAGATCAGAAGAAAAACAAACGGCGCCCATATAAACCCCTCATAGGCAAGAATCGCCGTGATGATCCCGGCCAGGGGCCGGAGGCTCCCCCAGAAGAAATTGTCGCCTATGGCGGCGTAGGGACCCATGAGGGATTTTTTCAGTTGTGTCGTCGCTGACTGAGTGGCGGGGGCTACAGGATCTTCCTCTTCTTCCAGACGTATCGTTGCGCCGAGGACGGCGCCGGACAGATAGGGATGGGTGTTGAAATATTCGAGCTGGCGCTGGAGAAAGGCCGCAATCCTTTTCTTGTTTTCATCCATGCCGCGGGTCAGGGGTAAAATGGCATAGGCAAACCCCAGATTCTGCATCCTCATGAAATTCAGGGACGACATCACGAAGAGGGACCGCAAAAAAAAACCGGACAGATCCGATGTCTTCATCCTCAACCTTTTCTCCCCCAGACGCCATGACAGTAAATAGCGGTTCTTCTAACACGACGAACCGTTTAAGTCAATTCATTCCCCATCTTTTGACCCCTTTATCCTTGACAGAACCATAATTATTTGTTAGATATGCCAACTTTTTTTTGAGGTGAAAAAGATGATTTGTCAGACGATTAGAACGGGCACCGATTGTGTGTTCATGAAGAACAGCGGCTGCGCCTTCAAGGATGGGGTCTGTAAAACGATTGTGGAAAAATGCGATGGCTGCGGCAAGATCGTCGAACTGGCGACCGGTCGCTACTGCCAGGCATACATGGATCCGGCCAGCAGATGGCTCATGGGCAATTGCCCCCGGGCGACTCACGTTAAGCTGTTAATTAAGGAAAACACCCAGAAGATCAACCCCTTGAAGGCCTCCAAGCGGGCGAGTCGCGCGAAGAAAAAGAAATAACCCACCCTTATGCCCCGCGGGGTTTTAGACGAATCCCCCGGGGTGCATCAATGATTGCGGCCACCAATGCCGGCAAGGATAAGGAATTTAAAAGAACTTCCGGGAAAGGCGGCAGTGATTTTTCCGTGCGGGATCACAGATGGTACAGGGAAGGCTGCTGACGTCTTTGCCTTGCCGGATCTTGCCCAAGCGGTTCCGGCGGTCTCAGGAAAGTAGCTCCCTGATTTTCGCCAATTCCGTTTTTACCTCTTTGAGGAGCACTCGATCCTCATCCGGCATCCCTTCCCGGCTCAGATCCTGATTTTTCTTGGAAAGCTGTTTTTTTGCCCCCCGAATAGTAAAGTTTTCTATATAAAGGAGGTTCCTGATGACCAGCAGTTGTTCGAGATCCTTACGGCGGTAAAGCCGCTGATCGGACCCCGTGCGGACAGGTCGTACCGATTTGAACTCCGACTCCCAGTAGCGGACCACATAGGGTTCCACACCGAGGATGCTGCTCACCTCACCGATGCGGAAGTAGGTCTTGTCAGGAATCGATTCATCCATAATCAGACTCCCGTTATTATGGGTTTGCGATACCGGATCAGCCGTTAAGCGCCTTTCGCAGGACCTGGCTCGACTTGAAAGTAAGGACGCGACGGGCGGAAATCTCGATTTCTTTGCCCGTCTGAGGATTACGGCCCCGCCGTGACTTCTTCTCCTTGACGACGAAGTTGCCGAATCCCGATATCTTTATCTTTTCTCCCCGACCCAGGCATTCTTTCATGATTTCAAATACCGATTCGACAATCCGTGCGGAATCCTTCTTGGAAAAGCCGAGCTTTTCGTAAACATCCTGAATAATATCAATCTTCGTCATGGTTTCTCCTCCTGTCATCTCGCCGTTTTATTCACCACGGATCTTTGCCCCTGTCGCCGCAACCATTGTTTTTACGATCCGGCCATGGGCACTGTTGATTTCTTCCTCCCGCAAGGTCCTGTCGCCGGACCTATACGAGAACCGCAGGCCAACGCTCTTCATTCCTTCCGGAAGATTTTTGCCCGTATATACATCAAAAATCGAGACACTTTCAAGTAATACTTCATGTTGGTCATAAGCGGCCCGGCACAGTGCCTCTCCTTCCATGACCGCCGGTACGAGAAAAGCCACATCCCTGGAACTGGCGGGATATTTTGATATCTCCCGGAATGATTTTTCCGCCGCATCGGGAAGCGCGATACTGTCCAGTTCCAGTTGAAAGACCAAGGCACGGCTGCGTAAATCCAGCCTTTCCCGCACCTGGGGATGAATCTCCCCGAGGAAACCCGCAACCTTTTCCCCGATCACGACACGGCAGGACCGGCCGGGATGGAGAAAAAAACATTCTGCCGCCGGGGCAACAAATTTAGCGCTGGTTATTTTCAGGACGGCGAAAAGGGATTCCAGCACGCCCTTCAGATCGTAAAAATCCGCCGCGATTCCCTGATGGTGCCACGAGGAATCGTATCGACTGCCGGTGACCAGGGCGGCCAGGCAGGCCTTTTCTTCCGGCAATTCCTCCTTGCTCCGGGCAAAGAACACCCGGCCGAGTTCGAATATTTTCAAGTCCGCACATCCGTTCCGGGCATTCCGGCTCATGACATCCAGCAGACCATAGACCAGGGTGGTCCTCATGACGGCCTGTTCTTCCGTCAGGGGATTGCGGATCTTTACAAACGAACGCAGGGGATCGCCTTCCGGAAGCCCGAATTGCTCCGCCATCGCCGGGGTGATGAAGCTGTAATTGATCGCCTCCGAATAGCCCAGTCCGTTCATCACCGTGCGGAGAATCTCCTCGCGCCTACGGCCGGAATTCTCCCGTCCCGGAGCTACCCCGGATGCGGGCATCGTAACGGGAATATGATTGAAACCAAGGATGCGGGCAATCTCTTCGATCAGATCGATCTCCCGGGCTATATCCACCCGGCAGGTGGGAGGGGTAACCCGATAGTCGTCGACATCTACAGGAACAACGGCCATCTCCAGTCTCTCCAGAATGCCGGCTGCCTCTCGGGCGGAAATGGCCGTTCCCAGAATTTCGTTCACCCGACGCCCGCGCAGGGTTATGTCTTTTGAAACATTTATTTGCCGCGGGTAAGCATCGATGTATCCCCGACAGATCTCCCCTTCTCCAAGTTCCGCCATGAGTTGTGCCGCCCGGTTCAAGGCCCGCGCCACCCCTTCGGGGTCGATGCCTCGTTCGAAGCGGAAGGCCGCATCGGTACCCATGCCCAACCAGCGGGAAGAACGGCGGATGGAGGCCGGATGAAAATAGGCGCTCTCCAGGAGAATGGTTGATGTGTCGTCTTTAACCTCCGAATTCAATCCGCCCATAATGCCTGCAATGGCCACGGGTTTGACGCCATCGCAAATCATCAGGGTATCGGCCCTCAGCACCCGGTCTTTTTCGTCGAGTGAAACGAAATGCTCCCCATCCCGTGAACGCCGGACGACGATGCGTCCTTCCTCGAGAAACCGGAAATCAAAGGCATGAAGGGGCTGGCCCAGTTCCATCATAACGAAATTGGTGACATCCACGATATTGTTGATGGCCCGCAGACCGACGGCCTCCAGGCGTTCCCGCATCCACGGCGGCGACGGCCTGATGTTGATGTTCTTGATAATTCGGGCGGTATAACGGGGACAAAGATCTGGATCCTCGATGGTCACCGAGGTGATCCCTTTGATGTCCTCATCGTTTTCCCGGATGGTTATCTCCGGATACCTCAGGGCATTTCCCGTAATCGCCGCCACCTCCCGGGCGATGCCGATTATGGACAGGCAATCGGCGCGATTGGGCGTGATGCCGATGTCCAGGACCGTATCCAGCAGCCCCAGGGCCTCCTTAAGGTCCATTCCCAGGGGAAGTTCCGGAGGGAGGATCATGATCCCCCTATTATCCTCGCCGATTCCCAATTCCTCTTCCGAACAGAGCATCCCCTCCGAGGGTTCTCCGCGGAGGCGTGAACTCTTGATGGTATAGCCTCCCGGAATCGTGGCGCCGACCCGAGCCAAGGCGACAGTGGCGCCGGACCGGGTGTTGGGGGCGCCGCAAACGATGGGCAGTGTCTCGGAACCGGTGGCGACCTCACACAGGTGCAGCTTATCCGATTGGGGATGGGGGCGTACGGTGAGAATTCTGGCCACTACAACCCCGTCGAAATCCGGACCCGCCTTCTCGACTGCCTCCACTTCCAGACCCGCCATGGTGAGGCAATCCGCCAGAAGCGCCGGCTCCATATCGACATCGACATAATCCCGGAGCCATTTAAGACTTACCTTCATAGGTTAAAACTGCTCCAAAAAGCGTGAGTCGTTCTCGAAGAAAAGGCGGATATCAGATATGCCGTACTTGAGCATGGCGATCCGTTCCACCCCCAACCCAAAGGCAAACCCTGAATATTCTTCGGGATCATAGCTGACATTCGCGAATACCTCCGGATCCACCATGCCGGATCCCAGGATTTCCAACCAACCGCTCTGGCCGCACACCCGGCAACCCTCGCCCCCGCACATAACGCAACGGATGTCCACCTCGGCACTGGGCTCGGTGAAGGGAAAGAAACTGGGCCGAAATCTCAGCATGATATCCGCGCCGAATACCTCCTGAAGAAAAAAAGTCAGCGTCCCTTTGAGGTCCCCGAAGGTGATGCCCCGGTCGACCAGTAGTCCCTCTATCTGATGGAACATGGGGGTATGGGAAACATCGGAATCGGGACGATAGACCTTGCCGGGAGAAAGGATGCGCACCGGCGGTCGCATCTTTTCCATGGTCCGGATCTGTACGGGCGAGGTGTGAGTCCTCAGGACGATGTTGTCTTCCACATAAAAGGTGTCCTGCATGTCTCGGGCCGGATGATCCTTGGGAATGTTCAAGGCCTCGAAATTATAATAATCCGTCTCGATCTCCGGCCCTTCCTCGACGCTAAATCCCAACCGGGAGAAGATCCCGCAGATCTCCTCCATCACCTGGGTTACCGGATGCCGGTTACCGAGACGGACAGCCCGACCGGGAAGGGTGACATCGATGGCCTCCCGGTGCAGCAGTTCATCACGGCGTGAATCCTTGATTCTCTCCAGGGCGGCATCCAGGGCGGCGGCGATATTTTCCTTGATCTCGTTGCTTAATCTTCCAAACAGGGGCCGCTCGTCAGGGGAGACGCTTCCCACCTGGCGCAGCATCTGGGTAAGCAAACCCTTGCGACCCAGATATTTTGTTCGCAGTACGTTGAGCGCCTCCTCGGTATGGGCTCCCTGCAACTCCGCATCGGCCTGCCGCGCAAGTTCCTCCAGTTCCTGGATCATGAAGCGATTTGTCCTTTGGCCATGGTCACGATCTCTTTGAAGGCCTGCGGATCATGGACGGCCAGATCGGCAAGAATCTTGCGGTCGATGACTACCTCCGCCTTTTTCATCCCGTCGATCAAACGGCTGTAGGTGATCTCATTCAGACGGGCGGCAGCGCTGATCCGGGCGATCCAGAGCTTTCGGAAGTCCCTTTTTCTCACCCGGCGGTCCCGGAAGGCGTATTTCATCGCCCTGTTGACCGCTTCCGTCGCCGTCCGCAGGAGGCGCCGACGCGCGCCGAAAAATCCCTTTGCCAACTTCAATATTTTTCTACGCTTCTTCTTGGCCGTTACGGCTCTTTTTACCCTGGGCATTTATTCTCTTCTCCTTCATTGTTTTGGAACCGAATGCATTCGGATCGTTACCGCCCCGAGGTTACAGATAGGGCAGCAATTTTTTGAGGGCGGCCTCGTTGGTCTTGTCCGCCAACGCCGATCTCCGGAGATTTCTTTTCCGCTTCGGCGATTTCGTCGAAAGAATATGATTTGAAAACGCCTTGGCCCTCTTTACCCTTCCGGTACCGGTAAGGGTAAAACGCTTGGCGGCGCCCCGATGAGTCTTCAATTTCGGCATGTTTGCTTGTCTCCTCGCTATAAAATGTTTATTTTCTTGGAACCACGACCATGATCATGTTCCTGCCCTCCAGCTTCGGCTGCATCTCCACAGCCCCCACATCTCCCAAGGCGTCGCGTATCGTTTCCATGATCTTCCGCCCCAGATCCGAATAGGCTATCTCCCGGCCCCGGAACATCATGGTTATCTTCACCTTGTCGTTCTGTTGCAGAAACTTCTTGATGTGACGGATCTTCACCTCCAAATCATGCTCCTCCGTCTTCGGTCGCAGGCGTATTTCCTTGATCTGTATCGTTGTCTGGCTTTTTCTCGCATCCTGGAGTTTTTTACTCTGCTGGTATCGATACTTGCCGTAATCCATGATCCGGCAGACCGGTGGTTCAGCATTGGGTGCAATTTCCACCAGATCAAGTCCGGCTTTGGCGGCGATCGCCAGGGCTTCCTTGAGGGTCAGGATACCCAACTGCCTGCCCTCTTCAATGAGCCTCACCTGCACCGCCTTGATTTCTTCGTTGATATTCAACTCCTTAGCGATACGTCACCTCCTGAAATAAGCATCGATTATCGATAATTGCGGATCTCCTCCCGCATATGGGCAACAAAATCCGTTACCGCCATGGCCCCCAAGTTTTTCCCGTCGCGCCGCCGGGGGGAAATGGTCCGTTCCGCCACTTCCCGGTCTCCGATGACCAACATATAAGGCGTCTTCTGCATCTGGGCCTCTCTGATCTTGTAGCCCAGCTTATCGTTGGAAAAACTCTTCTCGACCCGGATCCCCGCATCTATCAGCTCCCGATGGACCTGATCTCCGTATGGGATTTGCTTTTCCGTAACCGTCAGGATCGACGCCTGCACCGGTGATAGCCAAACAGGAAAAGCCCCGGCATAATGCTCGATCAGGACCCCCATGAAGCGCTCGATGGCGCCAAGAATGACCCGGTGCAGCATGACCGGGCGATGCTTTTCCCCGTCGGAGCCTATATACGACAGGTCGAAGCGCTCCGGAAGGGTAAAGTCGCATTGGATGGTGGCGCACTGCCATTTCCTTTTCAGGGCGTCTTTGAGTTTGAAGTCGATCTTTGGTCCATAAAACGCCCCGTCGCCTTCGTTGATCTCGTAATCCATAAGGCCGTCGTTCAAGGCCCCTTTTAGGGCCGAGGTCGCCAATTCCCAATCCGCGTCGGAACCGATGGAATTTTCCGGCCGGGTGCTCAGTTCCACTTCATATTCGAAACCGAAGATCTTCATGGCGTAGGCGACAAAATCGGCAATCGCCCGTATTTCTTCGTTGAGCTGTGCGGGGGTGCAGAGGATATGGGCATCATCCTGGGTAAACTGCCGGGCCCGCATGAGCCCGTGCAACACCCCGGTTTTTTCATGACGGTGCACCGTCCCCAGTTCGAAGTAACGGAGCGGCAGATCGCGATAACTGCGGATCTTCGATTTGTAAATGAGCATGTGGGACAGACAGTTCATGGGTTTGATGCCATATCCCTGACCCTCCACCTCAGTAAAGTACATATTTTCCCGGTAATGGTCGAAATGTCCTGACCTTTTCCATAGGTCGTCCTTTAGGATCTGAGGACCCATTACCATGTCATAACCCCGCTTCAGGTGCTCCTGACGCTCCCATTCCTCGATGAGATAGCGGAGCATCATCCCTTTGGGATGAAAGATGATCAACCCCGGCCCGGCTTCGTCGTTCATCTGGAATAGGTCCATTTCCCGTCCCAGACGGCGGTGATCGCGCTTTTTGGCCTCCTCCATCATCCGCAGGTAATCTTCCAGCGCCTCCTGGGTGGCAAAACAGGTCCCGTAAATCCTCTGGAGCATCTTGTTGCGCTCGTCACCCCGCCAATAGGCGCCGGCTACATTGAGGAGCCGGAAGGCCTTGACCATGATCGTCGAGGGCAGATGGGGCCCCCGGCAGAGGTCTTCGTATCCCGCCTGGGTGTAAACACTCACGGTCCGTACATCAGGGGGGAGATCGTTGATCAGTTCGATCTTGTAGGTCTCTCCCTTTGCCCGGAACAGGGTCACGGCCTCCTCCCGGGAAAGCTCCCGGCGGGAAAAGGGGGCATCGGCGGCGGCGATCTCCTTCATCCGCTGTTCGATTTTCTGAAGGTCTTCGGGCGTGAAGGTGGTTTCATACTCGAAATCGTAGTAAAAACCATCCTCTATGGAAGGACCGATGCTGACCTTGGCCCCGGGAAAGGTATCCTGCACCGCCTGGGCCATGATATGAGAGGCGCTGTGGCGAAGGACGCTCAAGCCCTCCTTGGACGCCACATCGATGGGTTCCATCAGGGCGTCTTCCGAAACCTGGGCTGACAGATCAACTGGTTTACCGTTGACCTTCGCCGCCACGGTCGTCGCCAGCAGTTCCGGCTTCCAGGCGGCAATAGCGTCCTTTACGGCAACCCCGTTCGGCAGAGTTACCTGCTGTCGGTCGGGCCAGGTAATTTCTATCTCCTTCATCATTCTCACCCTGATACGAATTAAAGAGAGGGCATCACGTTCAGATTTCGCTGATGCCCTCTCTATGATGTCATGGTAGGCACGCAGGGATTTGAACCCTGGACATCCACCGCGTCAGGATGGCGCTCTCCCCCTGAGCTACGTGCCTAAACTTATTTATCTGCGAACGGTGCATGCGTTTAACAGGAAAAACCTTTTATGTCAAGGCAAATCTATATATTTTACGATGCCGAATTGATGAAACGTATCCCCTTGAAGATGTAGTTCAGCCCCGAAAGAACGGTTAATGTTGCTGTAACCATGTATAACACCAGCATAATAATCTTAAATTCCGTTGCCATTGCCAAGGTATGGACCAACAGGACGCCGAAAATCGTTAGAAGTTGAAATACCGTGGTCAATTTGCTTATCATCGTAGGTCGGATCTGAAAGGATACGGACATGATGGCCAGCATCGCGATGCCGATGAGAATGATGCAGTCCCTGCTCACGACGATGACGCTCAACCAGCCGGGAATGACATGCTTTATGGACAGCGTTACGAAGCAACTCACCATCAGGGCCTTATCGGCAATCGGATCGAGGTAGGCCCCCAGTTCCGTCTGCTGATTGAGAACCCGGGCCAGGAAGCCATCCAGACCGTCGGTGATCCCGGACAGGGTAAAGAGAATCAGCGCCTTGAAAAAATCACCCTGCATGAGGAGAATGACGATCACGGGCACGAGAATGATCCGCAAAACCGTCAGGGTGTTGGGGATGTTGATCCGTCCCGCATCCATCAAAGCGCCCTGTCCCTGTTTCGGTTCCAGTCCACCCACGCGTCGCGGTCTTCTTCGTCGGAAAACACCCGCGGCTTATCCGCCGACCCGTCCGGACGTATATATACCTGCTGCATGGAACGGATGATCACCGTCCATTCTTCCCGGGAAACCTTGTGGGGACCGGTGATCTTTTGCGGTCCGGCAATCTTGCTGGGAGGGCCGAGGGCAGTCCCGGTCTCCACCGCCTTCGTCGCGCCGGCAACGGCTATCTCACCCTCATATACCCTCACCAGTGCCGAAGCATCCCGGTGCACGTTCAGCCGGTAGATCGTTCCCCGCACCCCCGTAACGGCGTTGTTGCAGGATATCTCGAATTTTCTCTTAAGACCCATCGCCTTACTCACCTTTGCCCAGGTCCGGCCCACAACAAGGTGAACCTTGACATCCGCCGACTTGCCGGCCCCGGCCCGTTCGAGACGGAAATGGGTGTCCTCGGCGAAACGGAGCCGCGAATTGCCGGATAGGGTGATCTCCAGTCTCGAATTTGTCCCGACGACAATCTCGTCGCCACCCCCAAGGTAGTTATTTTTCTTGAGAATCCGCCAGGTCTCTTTGCCTTGGGGAAGTACCTGTGCCTCGCCTTCGAGATGGCTGACAACTGCCCCGCCCTTATCCACCTTAACCGTCAGGGACCGCGCGGCCAACAAATCCCCCGGGATCAACCAGTTTAGCAAGACTATGAAAAGGAAAGATAAAATTAGCTTGTACTTCATGGATCTTCACCTTTGCTTCATGCATCCGGTCCCAGGGGGAGGGTTTCCATGACCTTGGTAATGATCTCCTCCATTGCCGGCTCGAAAACCTGACAACTCTTCATGCGAAGGCGGTCCCTGGTGATTTCGAAATTCCTCTCCGTAAGGGAAAACTTGGTATTCCAGATGCTTTCGTTGGTCTTCACGCTCCGCAAATCGAAAGTCGCCGTCACCGCTGTGGCGGCATAAAGGAGAAGAAAGGAGGTGTCGCACTCTTTGAGGGTAACGTAGAGGACGGCGTCCACACCCAGCAGTTCACCGATCTGCCGGGGCGGTATGGTTTCCGGGGTTGGCCGCCGGTAGTCATTAAAAAAAGGGGATATTTTTTCGTCGATCGCGTTCAGGGGGATTTTCGGATATCCTTGGAAATATACCGCCTCCAGCACCTTGTCCCGAAACAGCGCCGCCGCTTCCGCATTTTTCGACTGATTCGCCACCGGCAATACGGCAATGAGTCTCACGCCCCGTTTTTCATATTCCGGGGTTAGAAAATGGGGAATCTTCTTTGCGCATCCAGTTAGCAGGCTGATGACGAGCACGGCGATCAGCAGGCAGCAACGGAGATTCCGTCCGCGTTCAATTTTCTTCATTTATTCCCTTCGCCCGTCCGGCGTCATTTGTGGATGCCTGGGGTTTCATTGCTTGAGTTTCTCGATCTCTTCCCTGACGATCCGTTCGGCAATCGCCGGAAACAACTCGCGAACCAGCCTTTCCGTGGTTTCCTCCACCTTCTTGAGCATTTCTTCCTGAAGATTGGGATTCACCAGGGCGATCTTCGGTTTTCGCACCGACATGTCACCAAGATCCGGATTCCCCTCTTCGACGACATCGACGAGATCATAGATCGTTTCCTCCGGCCCCCTAACCCGTTCGCTCATCCTGTCTCCTCCCCGGTTTTCGTCTCTGCTACCATACCCGCGATCACAGTTCAAGAAAATTTCCCTGTCAAAGCAATTTGGTAGATATTTTTACGGGGAAGCCCCGTCATCGCCGCGACCCTCGCCACCCGGTCCCGCAAGCTGAGAGAAGCCTCCCGGCTCAACTCCCGGAGCATATCCATAAGTTCTTCATCGCTGTATTCCCGCTCCTTTTCTTGATGGCCCCCAATGACCAGGGTGATCTCTCCTTTGAGGTTCCTACCGGAAAGCGCCGCGAGAATCTCCTCGGCGCTGCCCCGGATGAACTCCTCGTATAATTTCGTCAGTTCCCGGGCGACGACTATGGGTCGCGCCCCCATGAGTTCCCCGATGTCTTCCAGACAGGACCGGAGCCGTCGCGGCGATTCATAAAATACCATGGTCCGCCTCTCGGTGCGGCAGTCGTTCAGCATTCGCCGGCGCTGTCCGGGCTTGGCCGGCAAAAAACCCTGGAATACGAAGGCATGCATGGGCAGCCCCGAGGCGCTCAGCGCCGCTACGACCGCCGAAACGCCCGGGACGGGAACCACCGGCATCCCCGCCTGCAGGGCCTCGCTGATCAGGAGATAACCGGGATCGGATATACCCGGAGTCCCCGCATCGGAGACATAAGCGATGCTGCTTCCCGCCGCCAATCGGTCGATAACGGTCCGCGCCCGTTTCTTTTCCACGGCATCGTAGAGGCTGTAAACCGGGGTATCGATCTGGTAAGCTTGGAGCAGCTTTCTTGTCCGGCGGGTGTCTTCCGCGTAGATCTCGTCTACTTTCCGGAGGATACGGATCGCCCGCAGGGTGATGTCCTCGAGGTTGCCTATGGGCGTGGCCGTTATGTAAAGAGTTCCCAGGCCTTTCTTTTCATGGCTACTATTCATTTTTTTCCGGTCGGCGGCTGTAAAGAGTTCTTTACGGCCACGGCTTTATCGAATCGCTTCCCTGCCTTGCCCGCGTCGGGAGAGGCTTGTTGAAACAAGGCTTGATCTTCTTAATTGTCTTGACACTGCCAAGACGACCCTTTATATAACCGAAAATTATCCAGTTTACCATCAGGAAACGCTACTTGGCGGCTCTGCCGGCTTCCCCCTCCGCGGGTCCGGGAAAACCGGCGGCATTGGTATTTTGAACAAGGTCTTCCTGCCATGAAAATGAAACGAATATTGATTACCGGCGGCGCGGGTTTTCTGGGTTCCCACCTCTGCGACCGCATCCTTGCCCAAGGGCACGACGTCCTTTGTCTGGACAATCTCTTCACCGGCAATAAGGACAATATCCGCCATCTCCTTGGTCATCCCAACTTCGAGTTCGTCCGTCACGACATCACCCAACCGATCTACCTGGAGGTGGACGAGATCTACAACCTCGCCTGCCCCGCCTCGCCGGTCCATTATCAGTACAATCCAATCAAGACTATTAAAACCAGCGTCATGGGCGCGATCAATACGCTGGGGCTGGCAAAGAGGGTAAAGGCCAAGATCCTCCAGGCATCAACCTCGGAGGTCTATGGCGACCCGGAAATACATCCCCAGCAGGAGGAATACTGGGGGCGGGTCAATCCGATCGGGATCCGCAGTTGTTACGACGAAGGGAAACGGGCCGCGGAATGCCTCATGATGGATTACCGCCGCCAGAATGGGGTGCCGATAAAAATAGTAAGAATCTTCAACACATATGGACCACGCATGGCCATAGATGATGGTCGGGTGGTCAGCAACTTCATCGTTCAGGCCTTGCGGGGGGAAGACATCACCGTTTACGGCAAAGGCGCCCAAACCCGCTCCTTTTGCTATTGTGATGACCTCATCGACGGCATTGTTAGGATGATGGCCACGCCTGACGAGGTCGTCGGACCCGTGAATCTCGGCAATCCTTCGGAATTCACCATCCTCGAACTGGCGGAGAATGTGGTCCGCCTCACCGGTTCGGCCTCCCGGATAGTCTTTCGACCCCTGCCCCAGGACGACCCCACGCAGCGCCGCCCCGACATAACCAAGGCGCGACGTCTCTTGTCCTGGCATCCCCGGGTGCCTCTGGCCGAAGGGCTCGCCAAGACCATCGCTTATTTCCGGGAAGTGTTGTCTTCTCAATGAACGCAGCCCCGGATATGATGTTCGATGTGCTCATCATCGGCGCCGGCGTCGTCGGCCTTGCCTTGGCCAGGCAACTGGCCCGCCGGGACAGGAAGCTGGTGGTCCTGGAAAGAAACGGGCGCTTTGGACAGGAAACGAGTTCCCGGAACAGCGAGGTGATTCATGCCGGGATCTACTATCCCCGAGATTTTCTGAAGAGCCGCCTGTGCGTGGAAGGGAACGGGCTCCTCTATGCCTGGTGCCGCCGCCACGACATTCCTCACGCCCGGATCGGTAAACTCATCGTCGCTGGCAAGGACGACGAGGAGGCGACGCTTGCCGGCATCAAGGCGATGGCCGCCGGCAATGGCGTACCAGGCCTGGAAATTCTGGGGAAAAGGCAGCTCCGGTCTCTGGAGCCGGCGGTTGCGGCCCAGGCCGCCCTGTTTTCGCCGACCACGGGGATTGTGGACAGTCATCGCCTCATGCAGTCCCTGCTCGCCGCCGCGGAGGCTCAGGGGGCGATCCTCTCCTGCCGCGCCGGCGTTACGTCCATCCTCCACACCGACGGGGGCTACGAACTGGAAATAAACCGCGGGGCATACCGGGTGTCAACAAAGGTCCTGATCAACAGTGCGGGACTCCATGCCGACGCCATAGCCGCCCGGGCCGGGATCGACATCGACGCCGCGGGCTACCGCCTGCAACCTTGCAAAGGTAATTATCTCCGCCCTTCCTCCTCCCCGTCGCTCCAGCATCTCGTCTATCCCGTTCCCCTGAATAACAACGTCGGGCTGGGCATTCACGCCACCCTGGATCTGTCGGGTCGTCTCCGGTTCGGACCGGACAGCCGTTACCTGAACGGAGAGGAAATCAGTCTTCTGCAAAAGGGCGAAATCATTGGGGACGATAACGTCGTCGAGAAACCCAGTCTTTACGCCGTAGATGAAGGACGGGAAGAGGACTTCGCCGCCGCCGTCCGCAAGTATCTGCCAGGGATCGACGCGACTTCCCTCTCCCCGGATATGAGCGGCATCCGTCCCAAATTGCAGGGTCCCGGTGAACCGGCGGCGGATTTCCTCATCCGGGAGGAAAGCGACCGTGGCTTACCGGGGCTCATAGATCTCATCGGCATCGAATCCCCCGGATTGACGTCCTGCCTGGCCATCGCCGCCTACGTGGAAAAAAAATATTTTTGAACCGGGAGAGAAAAACATGAAAACGAAGCTTGATGCAGTAAATAAAAAGAACATCCTCTGTATAGGCGCCGGCTATGTCGGCGGACCCACCATGGCCATGATCGCCGCCAAGTGTCCCGACTACCGGGTGACGGTGGTGGACATAAATCCCCAACGGATCGCCGCATGGAATTCCGATGATCTGCCGATCTACGAACCTGGGCTGGATGAACTTGTCCGCACCGTGCGGGGGAAGAATCTCTTTTTCAGCACCGACATCGAAGGTGGAATTCGCGACAGCGACATCATCTTCGTCAGCGTCAACACCCCCACGAAAACCTTCGGCGCCGGCGCCGGCATGGCCGCCGATCTCCAGTACTGGGAGAAGACAGCCCGCCAGATCCTGGAAAACTCCGTCTCGAACAAGATCGTCATCGAAAAGAGCACCCTGCCGGTCAAGACGGCCCTGGCCATGGAGAGGATTCTCAACAGCCAGCCCAACGGCATTTCCTTTGACGTCTTGTCCAACCCGGAATTTCTCGCCGAAGGATCGGCGATCCGGGATCTGGAAAATCCCGACCGGATCCTCATTGGTTCCCGGGAAACTAAACGGGGACGATCGGCCCGGAACACCATTGTGGAAATCTACGCCCGCTGGATTCCCCGGGATCGGATCATCACCACCAATATCTGGAGCAGCGAGCTGTCCAAACTGGTGTCCAACGCCTTCCTGGCCCAGCGTATCTCCTCCATCAACGCCATCTCTGCCCTGTGCGAGAAAACCGAGGCGGATGTCACGGAGGTGGCCCGCGCCGTGGGCATGGACAGCCGGATCGGAGCTAAATTCCTCAACGCGAGCGTGGGTTTCGGAGGCTCCTGCTTCAAGAAGGACATCCTCAATCTTGTCTATCTCTGCCGTTTCTACGGTCTGGAAGAGGTGGCCGACTACTGGGAAAGCGTTGTAAATATAAACGCCTACCAGCAGGAACGATTCATCATGAACATGATGACGGCCATGTTCAATACCCTGGCGGGCAAGAGGATCTGTATTTTCGGTTTCGCCTTCAAAGCCGACACTGGCGACACCCGGGAAAGCCCGGCGATCTTCATTGCCAAACGACTTCTGGAAGAGCATGCGGAAGTCGTGATCTCCGACCCGAAAGCCCTGGACAACGCCCGCATCGATCTGTCCGGACTGGCCGGTGTCCTGGATTACCGGGAGGACCCCTATGAGGCCGCCGCCGGCTGCCACGCCCTCGCCGTCATGACGGAATGGGGTATCTACCGCACCCTCGATTATGAGCGTATCTACCGGGAAATGGTAAAGCCGGCCTTTATCTTCGACGGCAGAAACATCCTCGACCATGCGGCATGCTTCAGGATCGGATTCAATGTATATCCCATTGGCAAACCGCCGCTCACCCACTTCGATTCCTGATGGCGCCGGACCTACCGGACATAAGATTCGACACTTACCCTCTGCGCTTTCCAACGGGCCTATGACGTCGGGAACAGGCGGGAGATCCAGGGGATTGGCGGCTGCCGCCTGTTCGCGAAGCGGCGGTTACGAACGATAGCGGGAAACATTGCGGATTCAGGATTCACAGCCTGAGTCATCGCCCAGGTTTTCACCCCGCGTCGCCGCATGTCGGGAAAGCTCATCGCAACGCTCGTTCTCCGGATTCCCCGCATGGCCCCGAACCCAGACGAATCTCACCTCGTGGCGGCGGCATAAATCCAGCAGTTTTTCCCAGAGGTCCGGATTGAGGGCCTTTTCCGACTTGTTGCGCATCCAGCCGTTTTGCTGCCACCGCCGCGCCCAGCCCTTGGTTATGGCATTGGCCAGATACTGGGAATCGGTAAATAATGTCACCCGGCAAGGGACGGTCAGCGCCTGGAGGCCCACAATGGCAGCGGTGATTTCCATCCGGTTGTTCGTGGTCAGGCGGCATCCGCCCGACAATTCCTTTCTTGTCCTTCCATAGAGCAAAACCACTCCGTAGCCTCCCGGGCCAGGATTCCCCAGGCAGGCCCCGTCGGTATAAATCGTCACATCCTTGCGGTGGGAGCTCCTCTCTGCACCCATAAGCTTCTCCTGATCGGTATGGTCCATGGGTCCCGGGGTCAACACGACTTTAATTATCCCCGGCTCCTATTGGGAGTCAGCGGCCGGATAAGGATCGGCTCACCCCAGACCGGCTTGCCATGACCGGCGCCGCTATCATCCCCGAACGCTTCCGGACGGGAAGGGGACACTGGGGATTTACACGAGAATCTACAAAGTTTTCCGCCGATAACGATACTTAATGATCCAAATATGATTAGATCCATCCACTCTTGTCCAAATTAACTTTTTTGATCTAAGAAAGAAAAGTTGAGCCCTGATTTGGTCTAATCAATTTTGCCAAATCCAAAATACACAAAGGAGGGCTCAACTATGAAGTTTAGTAGCATATTTAGCCAAGTGTGACAATGATTTCCCCGTATGGAATTTCAGAAGTTAGTGAAGGAGACGAAAGCTGAGCGCCATGCCCGTGGAATCACCTGCTGGGGCCAGTTTGTTTCCATGCTTTTTTGATCAATCTGTCCGGAAAAGGGTTTGTTGACCGGGATGCTTTAGAGCATTCCTCGCTAAGATGTATGGGTAATCCGGTTCGGAACATGATAGAGATCCTTCATCAAGGGTTGAAGGAGGATAATACGGATCATCATGAGAGACACGGATTTATTTCAGTTGGCATTGGGTTTGACGCCGCCATGGTATGTATCGTCTTGTGAGTTTGACGTATCGAAGCATCGTCTGGACATTGAGATTGACTTTCCCCGGGGGAGTACGTTTGCCTGTCCTGGCTGCGGCAGAGGTGGATGCAGTGCTTACGACACGGAGCGACACGAGTGGCGGCATTTAAACTTCTTCCAGCACGAGGCATATCTGACTGCCCGAGTTCCCCGTGTAAGCTGTGTGGACTGTGGCATCAAGACCATAGATGTTCCATGGGCTCGTTCGGGAAGCGGTTTTACGTTGTTGTTTGAGGCGCTTATTATGATGATGGCCAAGGCGATGCCGGTAAAATCCATTGCCAATATTGTCAAAGAGCATGATACCCGACTCTGGCGGGTTTTGACTCACTATGTTCATGAATCACGTCAGGGATCCGATTTTTCTGCCGTGACGCAAGTTGGTGTCGATGAAACATCCAGTAAGCGTGGTCACAATTGTGTAAGCGAGACCTTTGAAAAATGGCTTCGCTGCGGCTCAGAAATCTTTTTCGCCTCTGAATGGGTAACGTATATACCTTATTCATTACCAAGCGTTAAGTTCAATCACGCAACGGCGAAAAACATTTGATTCCCCGCTTGCGAACCATTTTTCCGCAGTTATGCAAAGCTCTCTAAGCGTGTTTGTGGAAATGCAGACGCCTAAAGTTCTGTTTGCAACCGAGGGCAAGGATGCATCGACTCCGGAACGGTTCAAAGCCGACTTAGAAGCGCATCATGGTGATTCTTTCCGTATTCGGGAGGTTTGCTGTGACATGTTTCCGGCCTTTATCAGTGGCGTGGAAAAGCATTTCCCGGAAGCCCAACTGACATTCGATAAGTTCCATGTCCTCAAAATCATCAATGAGGCCGTAGACGAGGTGCGGCGCCAGGAACAGCAAAGTCGACCGGAGTTGAAAAGAACCCGATACATCTGGCTAAAAAACCCCGGAAATCTCAAGGAAA
>Ga0302248_1000552_pt1 | contig 34847 bp, 26 predicted proteins | sample AAG_UR_Leu_MG_FD_193528 | JGI IMG/M metagenome (GOLD analysis project Ga0302248, IMG submission 193528) | Enriched activated sludge microbial communities from anaerobic digester in WTTP, New Holstein, Wisconsin, United States - AAG_UR_Leu | ecosystem: Engineered > Bioreactor > Anaerobic >...
GCCGACGGGTGCGATATCTGGCATCACAAGGGGATGGGGCTGGCCTCCGAGGTCTTCAAGGAAGACAACCTCTCCCGGCTTAAAGGGCATCTGGCAATCGGCCACGTCCGGTACTCCACCACCGGTGCTTCGGTTCTTTCCAACGCCCAGCCCTTCGTCGCCCACCACGGCCAGGAATACTACGCCATCGGCCACAACGGCAACCTCACCAACACCCGGCAGCTCCGCGCCGCCCTCGAGGAGCGGGGCTCGATCTTCCAATCCACCATGGATACGGAAGTCATCGTCCATCTCATGGCCTCCCGGCTGAAAAACGGCTTCGCCGCGGCCCTGAGCGCGGCCCTGGGAGAAGTGGAAGGGGCGTACAGCCTGGTCATGCTGACCCGGCACCGGATCATCGCCGCCCGGGACCCCCGGGGCTTCCGTCCCCTCTGTCTGGGACGGATCAACGGCGGCTGGGTAGTAGCCTCGGAGACCTGCGCCTTCGACCTTGTGGGGGCGACCTACGTCCGGGACATCGCCCCGGGGGAAATCGTCATCATCGACGAAACCGGCGTGCAGAGCCTCACCCCCTTCCCGGAGCAAGATCACGCCCACTGCATCTTCGAGCTGATCTATTTCGCCCGGCCGGACAGCCAGATCTTCGGTCAGAACGTCTATCTCTGCCGGAAGCGTCTCGGGCACCGTCTGGCCCAGGAGTTCCGCCCCGACGTCGATCTCGTCATGCCCTTCCCCGATTCCGGCAACTACGCCGCCCTGGGCTATGCCGAGGAGAGTGGCCTGCCCTTTGAAATGGGGATGATCAGAAACCACTACGTGGGCCGGACCTTCATCCAGCCCACCCAGCCCGTCCGGGACTTCGGCGTCCGGGTCAAGCTGAATCCCGTGCGCCCCCTGCTGGAAGGCAAACGCATCCTCATCGTGGAGGATTCCATCATCCGCGGCACCACCAGCCGGAACCGGGTCCGGAACCTCCGCAATAACGGGGCGAAGGAGATCCACATGGTGATCAGTTGCCCGCCTACCCGCCATCCCTGCCCCTACGGCATCGACTTTTCCTCCAAGGGGGAGCTCATCGCCGCCCAGAAGGGGGAGGTGGACGAAATCGCCCGCTTCATCGGCCTCGACTCCCTGTACTACCTCTCCCTCCCCGGCATGGTGGAGGCCACGCAGATGCCCGCCGAAGCCTTCTGCCTGGCCTGCTACACCGGCGATTATCCCCTGCCCCCGCCCCCCGTCATGGAAAAACTCTGCTTCGAGTCCTGACGAAAATGGCCCTTCACCCCCGAAATGGAATCAGACATGGCTCCCGTCCTGCCCCCGGTCACCGTGAATGCGGCATCGATTCCCGATGCTTCAGGAAACAAGGCCAAGGCATTTCCCGCCAACGGCTGATTCGTAAAAACATCTACGACTCGATAGCGGTATTTCTGAACACTGCCCATGGATTTCTATCTCCGTATTCATTGTAAGGCGCAACGGTGGAAATATTGCGCCGCTGTAAGCAGTCGTGGGGATTGTTTTGTCAGACCGCGTTCCTTAAGTATGCAGGTGCCATCGGAGCTTTATGTGAAGCGCCACAACGCGTTAGTACCGGATAGTACTCAGATGCAAGCTGAACTCCGCCCGCAATTTCCTCGCCGGCAATATCTGCGATAAGGGCAAGCATGAGGTCAATGCCGGCTGATACCCCCGCGGAAGACCAGACATTTCCGTCACGGACAAAACGTTCTTCAACTACCGCAACATCTCCAAGTTCCTTTAAGCGGTTGAGAGAATTCCAATGGGTTGTAGCCTTCTTTACCGATAGAAGCCCTGCCCTGTGCATGAGAAAGGTTCCGGTACACATGGAAAGAACAGCTTTACAATATTTTGCCTGCTCGGAAATATAACGAATAAGCGCCGTATGGTCAACTTCCGGGCCTGCCGGGACGCGAAGCTTCCAGTTGTAATTGGTATCTTGAACGATATTAGACAATAATCGGCAGGGCAGCTACTGTCAAGGCAATAAATCGCCTTGATTTCCTCCTGTTACATGTAATATCCATTTACGCGGAAACAGTATGAGCGGAATCCGGCCTTTAACGCTTTGCTGTGCTTGTTTCGGAACATCCTGATGATCGATGTCGGCGATATGGCCAAGACGGTTCGGGCAAAGAACGGGATGAGGCGGCCCGTCGTATTATCCGGCGAGGTTCCTGGATCAATCCGCTCTCACGCGGCGGGGGGCACGACCCGGAATGGAGGGGCCGCACCGGGCATAATGAATTCATCTATCTCCTCGCATGCGGCGGACCGCCCGGTCCCCTTGCGACGGGACAAGGGTCGATACAAACGATTTCGGAAAGTCAGGACATGAGGACTCTGGTATCTCGGCGTCTCACACTGCGCCCTATCGCCACTGAGGACATCCCTTTCATTGTTTCACTTTTGGGCGATGAAGACCGAACCGCTTACCTCTTCGGCGGAACCCCGGTGAACCGTAAACAGGCGGAAGTCTTCATCGAGCAATACTTCACCGCTGAAGATGCCGCGGTCGGCATGGGAGTTCTGACGGCCAACCACCGGGAGCGTCCGGTGGGATTCGCCGGCATCATACCGACGGACTGCCTGGGCGGTCAAGACTTTGAGTTCGGGTTTGTGCTCTCCCGGGAGGCGGAGAGAAACGATTACGCCGCGGAAATCGGCTTCGTCCAGATGCGGTATGCCTTCGAGACGTTACGCCTTACCCGCATCCTCGCCTTAGCCCACCCGCAAAACGACGCTTCGGTACACGTGCTGAGGGACAAGCTCCAGATGACGGAACTCGCACACATTGGGCAAACCGCTCATCGGGGAGCGAGAATCATCTTCTGCCGCGGGCAAGCCGAGGGTCTCCCGGCTATTCACGGTCAGGGGTGGTCGCCCTTGAGTTCCGTATCAAGGGATAGACGAACCAACTGCCGCCCGAACCGGGAACGGAGGCGAAAATAGAGATGGATATGAACCCTGAACCAAAGACCTGCCCTGTCCGCATGCCCATCCTGATGCTTTTTGCCCTGGTCGTCATTCCCTTCCTGCCGCTGTTGATCACGGGGAGTTGGGATTGGTGGGAGGCGTGGATTTATGCGGGAATTTGGATTCTGGGCGCAGTGGTCAGCCGTGCCCTGGCGGCGCGGCGCCACCCGGACCTGATTGTCGAGCGGGCTCTCTTCATGCGGCACAAAAACGAGAAACCCTGGGACAGGATTCTGTCGCCGCTGGTCGGACTGGGCGGCGGCTTGATACCGCTCGTCGCGGGATTGGAGGCGCGGTTCGATCCGTCATTTGCCTGCGGTCCGCCGATCAAGATCGTCTCGCTGGCGGTTATTCTGGCGGGATATGCCCTGGCCTCCTATGCCTTGATCGAAAATCGTTTCTTCTCCGCGCTGGTGCGGATTCAGACCGATCGCGGACATCGCGTGGTGACGAGCGGCCCTTACCGCTGGCTCCGGCATCCCGGTTACGCCGGGGCGCTCATGTCGTTTTGGGCCACGCCGCCCTGGCTGGATTCATGGTGGGCGTTTATTCCCGCGGCCTTGGTCATGGCGGTCTTGGTGATTCGGACCCTCCTGGAAGATGAAACCCTGCGGAAGGAATTAGACGGCTACGATGATTATGCCCGCCGGGTGCGTTATCGCCTGCTGCCGGGGGTGTGGTAAAAGATGGCGGCCAAGCCCCTCCAGGGAAACGCGCATCGTTAAGTCACCGGCGAGGGAATTGAAAGCCTTTGACCAGGCTCCTTCGGATTTGGAGCTATGGAATTCTTCAAACTTAAAATCATGGCCCTACCAAGGAGATGGCGTGACGATTGCCCCGACAAATGACTATTTAGATATTAACCAATCATATCAAGCACATAATGCCTATAAATGTATATATTTTTCTGGTTAATCGAGTTTGTCAACTTTATGCCGCCGCTTCCTGAGGACAATGTCTCACGTTTTGGCCCCTCGCTCGGGTTCGGGTCCGGGACAGAAGATCATCATCTTCTCCGCCCGGGACCATCACAGGGATTGATTTTTAAAATGAATCATGTAGCTTCCGGACCATGCTCGAACCAGCGCACGACGATTACCGGGTAATGCAAAGCCTCTTCGACAACGGGAATTATGCATAGGCCTTGTTCCTGAGCCAAAGGGAAGGAAAATAGATAAATTTGCCACGGGAGGATAGAACAATGAACATGAAGAGGATAATCGGCTCTTTTCTGATCATCGCCGGTCTGTTGATCGACGCCAACGTCCTGGCCTGCACGACGATCATCGTGGGCCGGGGCGCCACGGACGACGGTTCCCTGATCATCGCCCGCAACGAGGACACTTCCGGACCGGCGGAGGCCCACAACCTGATCTTCCATCCGGCGCGGAAAGAGGGGGCGTTCTTCCGATCAAACACCATCGGCAACGACGACAACAACGCCTTCACCTGTCCCCTCCCGAAGGACGCCCTGGCCTACACCTCCTTCCCCTATTGGAAGACCCAGACCAAGCCCAACCACTCCTACGAAGAAACGGGGATCAACGCCTACGGCGTGGCGATGTCGGCCACGGAGACCATCTTCAACAGCCCGGCGGCCCTGAAGGCGGACCCCTATGATGTGAAGAAGGGCTTGATCGAGGATTCCATAACCTCCATCATTCTGCCTTACGCCACCTCGGCCCGGGAGGGCGTACGGCTCCTGGGCGAGTACATGGAGAAGGCGGGGGCCGGGGAGGGATTCGGGGTGGCCTTTATGGACGGCCGGGAAGCCTGGTACTTCGAGACCGCCAGCGGCCATCACTGGCTCTCCCAGCGCATCCCCGACGATTGTTTTTTCGTCTCCGCCAACCAGGGACGATTCCAGACCGCAGACATGGAGGATCCGATGAATGTCATGTCCTCGCCGGGGCTTGTCGCGTTCGCCGCCGCCCACGGCCTGTACGATCCCCAGAGCGGGCCGTTCAACTTCTTTCGGGCCTACGTCCGGGACATCGAAAACGACAAGACCTACAACTACCCCCGGGTCCGGGAGCTGCTCCGCATCTATTCCGGATTGGAATACCGATCTGAAGACGGCCTGTACCCGGTCTTCGTCAAACCGAAGAAAAAAATCTCCGTGCGCGACGTCGCCCAAGGTCTTCGTAACCGCTATGAGGGCACCGCCCACGATCCCTATCAGCACCGGAATCCGAAGGAACCCTACCGGCCCATCAGCGTTATCCGCACCACCGTCTCCCATATCACCCAGAGCCGGCCCGACCTGCCCGGCGATCTCGCCGCGGTGCAGTACATCGCCTTGGGGATGACGGCCCTCTCGGCCTACATCCCCTTCTACCAGGGCCTGACCGACATCCCCCGGGAGTACGGGATCGCCACGGACAAGGCGGACAATGTCTCCGTCTTCTGGAAATACCGGAAACTCCAGGCGCTGGTCATGCAGGACTATCCGCGCTTCGCCCCGCAGGTGACGGCGGCGGCGGCGCGGCTGGAAAAGGATATTGCCGGGATGCAGACCAAAATGGAAAAGGAGTACCTGCGGGTCCACCGCCGGGATGCCGGGACGGCCAAGAAACTCATAGCCTCGTTCACCAGGGCGGTGCTGGCAAAACAGGAACGCATGCTTACGGACCTCACGAAGCGGATCGCCGCCGCCCTGGGAATGGAGAACCTCTCCAACGAACAGTACACCGAAATGATCCGGAAGGTGGAGGCCGCCTACCATTTCCACGGGTCCTGACGGCGGGGCGAATGACGTCTCGCGAATCCCCATCCATGACGATCACTTCTATGGGGACCCTCAAATCATAGAATCAGCGGAATGAAGCAGGGCTAATCCTCCTGGGACGATTACATTCAGACATGACACATCGTAAAAGAGGTGTACCGGATAGGTCTGCCCGAAAAGTGTTGCAAATTGCCTGTCCGACGGGCATGTCACCCACAAAGAGAGCCGGCGGCTCTGGAAGGACCGCCGCCAATCAACATACACTGCCTGATCGCCGCCGCCCGGGGAAAATACCCGTCATTGAGTTCATAACCGCAGATATGTTTGATCAATTCCGTCTATAATGCCGCGACTTCCGCAAGCTTGCCCCATGAAGGAGGGGAATGCCTACCCAACAGGATAATCGACTGAAAAAGTGGGTCGGCTGATCAATAATGACCGCCGTCAATCCGCATTCCGCATCCAAACGTATCGCCGCCCTTGTTTTTCTCTGAACATTATACCTTGACAGGCAAAAACAGCATCCCTATTTAATCCGACACTCAAAAAGGAAATTCATATCAATAAAATCTCCTTCGCTTTCATCCTCCTTGCCTCATCGACGGTCCCTCTGTGCCAATGTAAGTGAGACATTTCCCATCCTGTAATTTAGAGTATAAGGTGAGGGTGGGAAGGAGATATGCGATGGAGAAGAAGGGAGTGAGGGCTTCCCAACACCCAAGACCTGGAGCGGGGGAGGCACTGACCTCGTCGTAATCACCGCCAAGGCGAATCTGAAGCTTTCGGAAGCACAAAAGGGAATACTGGTGGAGCTGACCTCGTTCAATATCCGGGCCAGATATCCTGACTAAAAGAACCGCTTCCAGAAGAAGGCCGCCCAACCGTTCGCGGAGGGAAAGATTGCCGCGGCAAAGAAATTGAGACAATGGATCCAGGAAAAGATAACCATTTATATGAAATTGCCCACAACTACCCGGATATTTTCATGTTTCGTTGTGTCCGCACCGGGCATGGGGGTTAAAGAGATCATCGAAACAGGCGAGCGCATCCTTCGCCCGCCGCCACTGCCGCCCGCCCAGAGGAGGGCGAGGCACGCCCTCCCGTGCATCAGCCTCCGTCTGAGTAACTTGACTCAAGTTACTACAGGATAAAGCGCCCCCGGGGCAGGGATCGCCGTATGCAACTGCACGTGACGAGGGGAGGAAAATGATATCGCCGCGATCAGCGCCGGCCGCCGAAAAGGGATCCGAGGACGCCCCGGATGATCTGCCGGCCGATCTGGCTCCCCACGGAATGGGCGGCGCTCTTTACGAAGGCGCCCACGTACTTCTGTAACTCCGAAGGCTTTTCCCTGCCGGCCGCCGGAGTGGCAGGCGCTGCCTGGTCCGCCGCGGCCTGAATCTCCGCCGCCTTTTGCTGCAGCTTCTCGTAGGCGCTCTCCCGGTCCAGGGTCCGCTCGTAATGGCCGTACAGCACCGATCCCCGGATGGTCCGCTCCATTTCCGCCGGTTCCAGGACCCCCAGGCGGCTCCGGGGCGGAAGAATCCAGGCCCGCTCCACTACGGTGGGGGTCCCTTTGGCATCCTGTACCGACACCAGGGCCTCGCCCACGGCCAGCTCCAGAATGGCCTGGGCCGTGTCGAGCCGGGGATTGGCCCGGAAGGTCTCGGCGGCGGCCCGGACCGCCTTCTGGTCCCGGGGGGTAAAGGCCCGCAGGGCGTGCTGGACCCGGTTGCCGAGCTGGCCCAGGACCGTTTCCGGTAGATCCAGGGGATTCTGGGTGACGAAATACACCCCCACCCCCTTGGACCGGATGAGCCGGACCACCTGCTCGATCTTCTCCACCAGGACCTTGGGGGCGTCGGAAAAGAGAAGATGGGCCTCGTCGAAGAAAAAGACGAGGCGGGGCCTGGGCGGGTCGCCCACCTCGGGAAGCTGCTCGAAGAACTCCGACAGGAGCCACAACAGGAAGGCGGCATAAAGCCGCGGCGACTGCATCAGCCGGTCCGCGGCGATGATGTTGATCACCCCCCGGCCGTCGGTATCGGTCTGGAGGAGGTCGTTGACATCCAGGGCCGGCTCCTGGAAAAACAGGTCCCCGCCCTGCTCTTCCAGAACGAGGAGGTTTCGCTGAATGGCGCCGATACTGGCCTTGGAGACGTTGCCGTATTCCGTCCGAAATTTCTCCCCGTTGTCGCCGACAAACTGCAGGACGGAACGGAGGTCCTTGAGATCCAGCAGCAACAGGCCGTTGTCGTCGGCGATCTTGAAGATGAGGCTCAGAACGCCGCTCTGGGTATCGTTGAGCCGCAGGATGCGCCCCAACAGCAGGGGCCCCATCTCGGAGATCGTGGTCCTCAGTGGATGCCCCTTGGCGCCGAAGACATCCCAGAAGGCCACGGGATAACCGGCGAACTCAAAGCCCGCGATCTTCAGCTCGTCGATCCGCTCCTTTACCTTGGCGTTGTCTCCTCCGGGGCGGCAGAGGCCCCCCAGATCCCCCTTGACGTCCGCCAGAAAGACGGGCACGCCGGCGGCGCTGAACTGTTCCGCCAGCACCCGCAAGGTCACCGTCTTGCCCGTGCCGGTGGCGCCGGCAATGAGGCCGTGACGGTTGGCCATGCGCGGCAGGATGGCAATATCCCCCTTTTCTCCTCTGGCGATTGGCAATGCGGGCGCCGCGTCCTTCATGATCCCTCTCCCTTTCTGCACTTATTTCTTCTTGGCATCCTTCTTCGCGTCCGCCTTCGCCTCGACGCCCACCGCCTTCATGATGTACTCGATGGTAACTTTGGAACCGACCTTCAGGTCTCCCTTAACCTTCGTGTCCTTGTCCCGGGCGATCTGCCACTTGTCCTTGCCCTTCTGGACGGTGATGACGTCATTCGTCAGTTCCAGCACGGGACCCGTAACCTGATAGGTCTTGGGACCCGCCGCCAGGGCCAGGGATACGGTCAACAGAACGATTACCGCCGCCAAAAATATTTTCTTCATAAGTCATTCCTCCTCGGTTTTTATGATTGGATCATCCGGTAAAGACCAGCGAATGTCAAGGAGAAAACATTATTCTTCCCATCCGGGTCGGATCGTGGTACCCAATTTTACCATCGTCGCAAGCGCTGGGGAATTCGACCCAAAGAGATTAAAAGTGAAAAGATTTATCTCGCCCTGGTTGATCTCATGTTTTTTCACCCTCCTGATGGGCTGCACCCAGGAGCAGATGATCTTCCATCCCGAAGTCCTCCCCCGGGATTATCGCTACAACTTCTCGGAATCATTTGCGGAAGTGAACATCCCCGTGGTGGGGGCGGTGATCAACGCCCTCCACTTCCGCGTCCCTGAGGCCCGCGGGGTGGTCCTTTACCTCCACGGGAACGCCGGCAGCCTCCGTACCTGGGGCGACGTGGCCCGGGATTTCACCTCCCGGGGCTACGAACTGTTCATCTTCGACTATCGCGGCTTCGGCAAGAGCACGGGGCGCATCGACAGCGAAAGCCAGCTCCTCGACGACGCCCTGGCGGTTTACGAACGCCTCCGGGAGACCACCCCGGCGGAACGGATCGTGATTTACGGGCGCTCCATCGGCACCGGCATGGCCGCCTGGCTTGCCCGGACCGGCAAACCGCGCCTCCTGATCCTGGAGTCGCCCTTTTTCAGCCTCGCCGACCTGGCCGCCCATCACTACCCACTGCTGCCCCGGCGCCTTATCTCCCTGATCCTGAAATATCCCTTTCCCACCGACCGATGGCTCCCGGAGGTGGCCTGCCCGGTCTATCTCATCCACGGGACCAAAGACGATATCATCCCCTACGACGCCGCGGTGAGGCTGGAAAAGCTGATCCGCTCACCCCACGAGCTTATTCGCATCGAAGGGGGCGGGCACAACGACCTCAGCGAGTTCGGCGCCTACGACCTGGCCCTCGACCGGCTTCTGGCCGGGACGGCAAAGCGGCCATAACCCCGCCAAGACATGGAATCGCGTGCCCGCAAAAACCCCTCCGGCCACGGTATGAGCCGCGCCTCATGACCTTGGGAAAAAAGACATTGTCATTGTGGCGATTTGTCGCTATGGAGAGGGGAAGGAATGGCGGGTTCATTCCCAGAAAGCAAAAATTGGACAGACAGGTGGAAGGGAAATGGCGACAAGCGAAAACATGGAAGGCAACGAAGAGAAGAGTTTTGCCGAACTTTTTGAACAGACTCCGGTGCGGCAGGATTTTCTGAAACCCGGACAGAAGGTGGAAGCAAAGATCGTAAAAATTACGAATGATTGGATCTTTCTGGATCTGGGCGGCAAAAGCGAGGGCTATCTGGACCGGAAGGAGCTGGCGGACGAAGAGGGGAACGTCGCCGTGAAGGAAGGCGATGTCCTGACGGCCTATTTCCTGTCTTCGAGACACAACGAAAAGCTCTTCACCACCCGGATCGGGGCGGGGGATTCCGCCCGGCAATATCTGGAAGAGATCTGGCAGAGCGGGATCCCGGTGGAAGGAATGGTGGAAAAGGAGATCAAGGGCGGCTACGATATCAAGCTGCCGGGGGGGATGCGGGGCTTCTGCCCCTTCTCCCAGATGGGGCTGGGCCGGATGGACAAAGGACAGGACTTCCTGGGCCGGACCATGGCGTTCCAGATCGTCGAGTACTCGGAGCGGGGCCGCAACATCATCCTCTCCAACCGGGCCATCCGCGAGGCGGAGAGAAAGAAGGAAGAAGAGGCCCTGAAAGAAACCCTCCGCGAGGGGATGGTCGTTTCCGGTACCGTGGTTTCCCTCCGTGACTTTGGCGCCTTCGTCGATATCGGCGGTGTCCAGGGGCTTCTCCCGGTGTCGGAAATCGGCTGGGAACGGGTCACGGACATCAACGAGCGCCTGACGGTGGGCCAGGTCCTGGAGGTAGCCATCACGAAGCTGGACTGGGAAAACGGGCGGATCAGCCTGTCTCTGAAGTCCACCCTGGCCGATCCCTGGGACGAAGTCCGGAGCGCCTATCCAGAAGGGACCATACAAAGGGGATCTGTGGTGCGCCTGACCCCCTTCGGGGCCTTCGTCAACCTCGGACCGGGGGTGGACGGCCTCCTCCACATCTCCAAACTGGGCAAGGGAAAACGGATCGCCCATCCCCGGGATGCGGTCCGGGAAGGAGACTCCCTGGAGGTCCGGATCGATGCCATCGACGGGGAACGCAAGCGGATCTCCCTGTCCCTGGCGACGGATGAGGCGGCAGATCAGGACCGGCCGGGGGAAGCGTCGGCCGGTAAGGACAAAGACGATTATCGGCAGTACATGCGGCAGGGACCAAGGACCATGGGTTCCCTGGGCGACCTCATGAAACAGAAGGCTCCGGGCGGGAAAAAACGCCGCTGAGGCGCCGCCGCGATGGCTTACCGGCCCCACCGACTCATCCCCTTTCTCGCCTTTTTCTTCCGGCGCAAGGTCCTCGGGCAAAAACGGCCCCTCCTGGCCAGTTTCAAGGTGACCTACCGGTGCAATCTCGCCTGCCGGGCCTGTCCCTTCCATTTCCGTGCCCGGGAGGCGGGGGACCACATGAGCTGGGCGACGGCCACCGCCGGCCTCGACGCCCTGCGGCGCCAGGGCGTCCTGATCGTCGTCTTTGAGGGCGGGGAGCCGCTTCTGTGGCGGGACGGCCCCTACGGCATCAGGGATTTGATCGCCTATGCCCGCCGGCTCTTCCCCCGGGTGGCCGTGACGACCAACGGCACCCAGCCTCTGGACGTCCCGGCGGATCTCCTCTGGGTGAGCGTCGACGGCTTGCCGGAGACCCATGACCGGCTCCGTTCCCGCTCCTTCGCCCGGGTCTGGGAAAACCTCCTTTCCTCCCGCCATGACCGTCTCTTCGTCCACTTCACAATCAACCGGGAAAACCGCCGCGACCTCCAACCCCTTCTGGACCAACTGCGGGAAATAAGGATGTTCAAAGGCATGACCGTCCAGCTCTTCTACCCCTACGGCCAGGGGGAAGCGCCCCTGGCCCTGGACGGTCGGGAGAGGAAGGAGGCCCTGGAGGCGGTGATCGGAATGAAAAGGGAGGGGCGGCCCATCCTCAACTCCTCCGAACGCCTCCGAGCCATGATCGCCAACGACTGGCGCTGCCACGACGACCTCCTCGTCAACGTGGATCCCGACGGCGCCATCACCAGGGGCTGCTACGTCAAGAGCCGGGGCCAAATCGACTGCCGGGCCTGCGGCTTCTCCCCCGTCGCCGAGGCCTCGGGGGCGCTGGATCTTCGCCCCGGCTCCCTTTGGGCGGGCTGGTCGATCTTCCTGAGCTGATACCCGCCATTCTCACCTTGAAATATCGCCGCGATTTTGATACGTTCCGCGGTACAAAATTGTACAAACGGCCGCCGGACCGGTGCCGCGGCGGGGAGGAAGGATCGGCGCATGGACTTTTCGGAACGTATCTTTTGCGGGGAGTTGACCCGGGAGCATCTGGACCGCGAGGTGCTCCTGTGCGGATGGGTGGATGCCTACCGGGATCACGGCGGCCTCCTGTTCATCCACCTTAGGGATCGCAGCGGCATCGTCCAGATCGTCTTCAGCCCCGAATTCACCCCCGCCGGGGTCTGCCGCGGCGCCGCCTCCCTGCGTACCGAATATTGCCTTGCCGTCCGGGGCGAAGTCCGGAAGCGCCTGGCGGGAACGGAAAATCCCAACATCGAAACGGGCCATCTGGAGGTCTTCGTCTCCAAACTCACCGTCCTGAGCGAGGCGGATCCCCTGCCCTTCGCCATCTCCGAGAAGGCCATGACGGCCGGCGCATCCGTCGGCAGCGCCGAGCAGGTAAACGAAGAACTGCGGATGCAATACCGCTACCTGGATATCCGCCGCCCGGCGATGCAGCGCAACCTGACCCTGCGGCACCGGATATTTCAATGCGTCCGGGAATACCTCGACACCCGGGGGTTCGTGGAGGTGGAGACCCCCGTCCTCACCATGAGCACCCCCGAGGGGGCCCGGGACTACCTCGTCCCCAGCCGCCTCCACGACCGGAGCTTCTACGCCCTCCCCCAGTCGCCCCAGCTCTTCAAGCAATTGCTCATGATCGGCGGCCTGGAGCGATACTTCCAGCTTGCCCGCTGCTTCCGGGACGAGGATCTCCGGCCGAACCGCCAGCCGGAATTCACCCAGCTCGACATCGAGGCCTCATTCGTCAATGAGGAATATATCTATGAATTATTGGAAGAATTGACGGTGAGGATGTTCGCCGTGGGCGGCATCGCCCTCCCCCGTCCGTTCCCCCGGATGACCTACACGGAGGCCATGGACACCACCGGCTCCGACCGGCCCGACCTGCGCTTCGGGCTGCGGATGGTGGACGCCACCAACGTCTTCGCCGGGACGACCTACGGGATTTTCCGGCAGATCCTCCAGCGCGGCGGGATCATCAAGGGGATCAACATCCGGGGCCAGTCGGAGAAGCTCAGCAAGAACGTCCTGCAAAACGAATACGCCCGGGAGATCGCCCCGTCCTTCGGCGCCAAGGGTATGACCTGGATGCGCGTCGAAGGGGGAAATCTGGAGTCCAACATCGTCCAGTTCTTCAGCGCCGCCGAACAGGAGGCCCTGAAAGACCGCTTCCAGTTGGCGGATGGGGACGTCCTGATCATGGTCGCCGATCCTTCCCCGGTCGTGGTAAATTCCGCCCTGGGGCAGTTGCGCCTCCATCTGGCGAACCGCCTCGGCCTGATCCCCCCGGACGCCTTTTATCCCGTCTGGGTCACCGATTTCCCTCTCTTCGAGCCTACCGACGACGGGGGAGTCACCTCCAGCCACCATCCCTTCACCGCCCCCGACCGCACCGATTTCGATCCCGCCGACGTGGCGGAACTCCTCTCCCTCCACTCCCGGGCCTACGACCTGGTGGTCAACGGCGAGGAGTTGGGGGGCGGCAGCATCCGTATCAACGACCGGCGTCTGCAGCGCCGGATCTTCGCCGCCCTGGGCCTTTCGGAGCAAGAGGTGCAGGAGAAATTCGGCTTCTTCCTCCGGGCCTTCGACTTCGGCGCCCCGCCCCACGGCGGTCTCGCCCTGGGGATGGACCGGGTGGCGTCCATGATCCTGAAGACCCCGTCCATCCGGGAAGTCATCGCCTTCCCGAAGAACCGTTCCGCCGCCTGCCCCCTCACCGGCGCCCCCGCCCCGGTGAAGGAGGAACAACTGGCGGAGCTGGGACTCCTTAATCTGGGCGGACGGGACGTCCTGCCCGGCGACGCCGCGAAGGAGAACCGCCTCGATCACCTCTCCTGGGTCTCCCGCATCGGCATCACGGAGGGGGAACGGCCGCTGCTGGAAGCCGCCGTCGCCCAGGCGGCGGAACTGGCCGCCCGGGCCGGGGAACTGGCGGGAGAAGAAGAACCGATCCGGTCGGTGGCACCGGTGGCCAATCACGTCCGCCCGGGCCGGGAAGCCCGGCGTTCGCCCCTCGTCGCCGGCGACCGGCTTCTCAAGAGCGCTCCGGCGGTGAAAGGTGATTATTTCAAGGTGGCGGGCATCCTCGAATAAGCCTCATGACCGCCAACGGCGCGACGAAAGATGAAAATATCCGGCTGAATATGGATTCTCTCATATAAAAGGAAGTCAATTTTATGGAAACAATCTTTGCTTATCTGCCTCCCCGAACCAATTCCCCCGCCGGCGATCCCCCGCCTGGACTCCGGGCGGCGATCCAGCCCTGCCTCTCCGTGGCGGAATGGCCCACCGGCGCCGGCTCCCCGGCCCTGACCGATTACACCGCCCGGGAAGACGCCACGGCGGTGAGCCGCCTCCGGCAAGCCGGGGCGGCCTTGGTCGGCCTGACCCGGAGCAGTGAATTCGGCTTCGGCCTTGACGGCAGTCAGGCCGGCATGGCCGTCCGGAGCGGGGCCGCCGATCTGGAACTGGTTATCGACCTTACCGGGGAATCGCGCCTGGCGGCGGCCCGGGCCGGGATCTGCGGTTTCAAGCCCAGTTGGGGGATCGTCTCCCGCTACGGCCTCATCGGCCTGATCCCCTCCATGGAATGCTGCGGCGTCCTCGCCGGGGACGTGCCGCCGATCCGGGAATTCCTGCGGGCCGCCGCGGGTCCCGACGAGCGCGACTTTTCCCTTCCCGACGAGGAGATGCTGGATTTTTCCGGGGGCCGGATCGACGCCGGGGGAAAGACCGTCGGCGTCGTCACCGAGGCATTGGAGGCCCTGTCCCCCGCGGCGCGGGATGCTTTTACGGCGGGCCTCGCCGCCCTGACGGCGACGGGATTCAACCTCCGGGAGGTATCCATCCCCGATTTTCCCCTGTTCGGCCTGGTTCATCAGATCGTCGGCGCCGTGGAGGCCTCGTCCAGCGCCGGGCGCTACGATTCAGTGCGCTACGGCCGCCGGGCCGCCGGGGCGAAGAACTGGAACGAGATGTACCTCCTCTCCCGGGGCGCCGCCTTCGGGACCCTCCTGAAGAGCTATCTCTTCCAGGGGGCCTTTTTCCAGTTCCAGGCCTACGGGGCCTACGACAACGCCTGCCGCATCCGGACCAGGCTGCTGGCCGCCATGGCGGCAGCGACCGCCCAGGCCGATTTTCTCATCCTGCCTACGGAAAACACCGCCGCCCCGGCGACCGCCTCCGTACCGGCGGATATCTACGCCCAGTCCTACTTCACGGTTTTTGCCGCCGTCACGGGACAACCCGCCCTGTACCTGCCGCCGGCGGCGGGGGAGGCCCGGCCGGGATGGCAGCTTACCGGGCCCAGACGGAGCGACGCCCGCCTCCTCGCCGTGGGGGAATATCTGCAAGGCATCCGCCAGGGAGGTAAATAGACATGGAATTCGAAGCCGTCATCGGATTGGAGATCCACATCGAACTGAATTGCCCGACGAAGATGTTCTGCGATTGCCCCAACGACCCCGCCGCGGAACCCAACGCCAACACCTGCCCGATCTGCCTGTGGTTTCCCGGGGCCATCCCCCGGTTCAGCCAGGCCGCCCTGGAAAAGGCGGCGCTCCTCTGCCTCGCCCTGGGGGCGGAGATACAACCCCGGAGCGCCTTCGACCAGAAGGTCTATTACTATCCCGACCTGCCCAAGGGCTACCAGTTGTCCCAGGCCCATCTTCCCCTGTCCCGGGGCGGCGGGATCGACATCACCGATGAAGACGGCGCCCAGAAGCGGCTGCGGATCCACCACATCCACATGGAGGAGGACGTGGCCAAACTGGTGCATGAAATGGAGGGGCGGACACCCATCAGCCTGGTGGATTTCAACCGCGCCGGGGCGCCCCTCGTGGAGATCGTCACCGAACCGGACTTCCGGACGCCCCATCACGCCATGGAGTTTCTCAAGGCCCTCCGGACCCAGGTGCGCTACGCCGGGTCTTCGGAGTGCAGCATGGAAAACGGCACCATGCGCGTCGATGCCAACATCTCCGTCCGACCCCGGGGCACGGAGCAGATGAACACCAAGGTGGAGGTGAAAAACATGAACTCCGTCCGCCACGTGGGCGACGCCATCGCCTACGAGATCGGCCGGCAGAGCGCCTCCGTCCAGACCGGTGAGGCCGTAATCCTCCATACCCGCCTTTGGGACCCCGACAAGAAGGCCACCTTCCCCATGCGGGCCAAGTTCGAGGGGCCCTGCATCCCCGATCCGGCGGTCCCGGTCATCGAGCTGTCGCCGGCCTGGATCGAAACGATGCGGTCCCGTCTTCCCGAGATGCCGGCGGTGCGGGCCGAACGCTTCATGGCCCGGTACGGGCTCACCGGCGAGGAGGCGACCTACTTGAGCGCCGATCCCGAACTGGCCTCCTATTTCGAGGCCCTTATCGAGGCGGGAATCGCCCCCCGGACCGCCATGCACTGGCTAACCACGCAACTGGCCCCCGCCGTGAAAGACCGCGGCCGGGAGCTGGGCAACTCCCCCGTCACCCCCGCCCGCCTCGCCGCGCTCCTCCATATGCTCTCCCGGGACGAGATCAATGCCCACGCCGCCCGGGAGGTCCTGGCCGCCCTCTTTGAAAGCGATGCCGCCCCGGAGGAGATCGTCAGGTCCCGAGGCTTCCGCCAGGTATCGGATCGCGACGCCCTGGGCGAGCTCATCGACTCGGTCCTGGCGGCCAATCAGGGGGCGGTGGAAGACTTCCGAAGCGGTCAGGGCAAGGCCATGGGCTTTCTCATCGGCCGGGTGATGCAGGCGTCCGAGGGCAAGGCCAATCCGAAGATCATCCGGGAGCTCCTGACCGGCAAGCTAACTTCCGGATCATAGGAAGGGAAACAAAAATGTTGAAGTCACTGAAGAAAGCGGCATTGATCGGCACGGGTGCGGCCCTGGAGGCTACGGACAAACTCAAAGACATATCCTCCGGAGTCGAGGCGGCATGGAAAAGTGGAACTCCGGAAATGATGAAGCCGGAAAAGCTTATGACCGAGGCTTCGGCCGCCTGGCTTTTTACCTACTGGCCGGACGAACTCGAAGAGACGCTGGAAAAAGCAGTCGCCGATGTCCTGCACCGCCTGGATATCCCGGAGAGAAAGGAACTGGAGGAAATCAAGACAAGAATAGCCGCCCTGGAAGGCCGGACAGGGAAAAATGCCGACATTTGAACAGCACGGGGAGGAGAAATCATGAAAAGCCATGAAGTCGATTATCGTATACTGGGAGACGATCTACAGATTGTGGAAGTTGAACTGGACCCCGGCGAAACCGTGATCGCCGAAGCCGGCGCCATGAACTACATGGATGGGGACATTCAGTTCGAAACAAAAATGGGGGACGGATCCAACCCGTCATCAGGATTTATGGACAAGCTTTTGAGCGCCGGCAAGCGGGTCCTGACCTCCGAATCGATCTTCATGACCCATTTTACCAACCGGGGACACAACAAGCAGAAGGTCGCCTTTGCCGCCGCCCATCCCGGCAAGATCATCCCCATGAATCTGGCCGGTTTGGGGGGGGATCTGATCTGCCAGAAGGATTCCTTTCTATGCGCCGCCCTGGGGACAGAGCTGTCGATCGCCTTTGCCCAGAAGTTGGGCGCCGGCTTTTTCGGCGGGGAGGGGTTTATTCTGCAGCGGTTGCGGGGAGATGGCTGGGCCTTTGTCCATGCCGGGGGCATGGTGATCGAAAAGAAGCTGACCGGGCAGACGCTGCGGGTGGACACCGGTTGCATCGTAGCCTTTACCCGGGGGATCAACTACAATATCCAGCGTGCCGGTAATTTGAAGTCCATGTTTTTCGGCGGGGAGGGGCTTTTCCTGGCCACGCTGCAGGGAATCGGCATTGTCTGGCTTCAGAGTCTGCCGTTTTCCCGCCTCGCGGACCGAATCATTCGCAGCGCGCCGGTTGCGGGGGGAAAAAGCGTCGATCAGAGCTCCTTCCTGAGCGGTATCCTGAGCAATGAGCGATAACCTTGCAAACCGCCATCAGGATGGACAATCGGTGAGTACGGACCGATGAAAACGGCCTTTTACCCGGGCCCCGGCCAAAAGGCAATCGACGCCGCCCGGGATGATTTCCTCCGGGAAGGGATTATGGACCGGCTCTGGAAGCGGGACCATACAATATGGAAACCCGCGTCCACGGAGATCGCCAATCGCCTGGGGTGGCTGGACTGTCCCGAAAATATGCCCGTCCGCCTGGCGGAGATCGACCAATGGGCGGCCTCCATCCGTCGGGACGGCTATGTCCAGGCGATCCTCCTGGGAATGGGGGGCTCCAGCCTCGCCCCGGAAAGCTTTCGTAATACTTTCGGTGTCCGGCCGGGGTTTCCGGAACTGACCATTCTCGACACCACCGATCCCGGCGCCGTGCTGGCCTGCGCCCGAAGTCTCGACCTCTCCCGTACCCTTTTCATCGTTGCCACCAAGTCGGGAGGCACCGTCGAAACCTTCTCTCTGATGAAATACTTTTACAATCAGGCCGTCACCACCCTGGGTCAGAACGAAACAGGGCGCCATTTCGTCGCCATCACCGACCCGGGGAGCGGCATCGCCGCCTGGGCGGAGCGGCTCCGCTTCCGCCACACCTTCCTCAACGATCCGGACATCGGGGGGCGCTACTCCGCTTTGTCCTGCTTCGGTCTCGTCCCCGCCGCCCTGATCGGTATGGATGTGAAACGACTCCTGGCCGAAGCCGCGGCGGCAGCCGCCAAGATGCGGGCAGACACGGCAGCGGAAACATTGAGCGATGCCGCTATTCTCGGTGCGGCGTTGGGCGAACTGGCCCGGACGGGCAGGGACAAGGCAACCTTTTTCTTCTCCCCGCCCCTGGAGAGCTTCGGCGCCTGGCTGGAGCAGTTACTCGCGGAAAGCACCGGCAAGGAGGGCCGGGGCATCGTTCCCATCGTCGGCGAACCGCCGGGGTCGCCGGAGAGCTACGGCGACGACCGGGTCTTCATCGCCATCGGCTTGGGCGGCGACAGACCCCAGGAAGAGCTGCTGGCCGCTCTCCGCCGGTCGGGCCACCCCGTCCTGAAGATAGCGTTGGGCGATCCCTACGAACTGGGCGGGCAGATCTTTACCTGGGAGACGGCTACGGCCGTCGCCGGCTGGCGACTGGGGATCAACCCCTTCGACCAGCCCGACGTGGAGGCCGCCAAAACCCTCGTCCGGGAAATGACCGCCGCCTACCGGGAGACAAGACGGCTCCCCGAGGAAAAACCCGCCTGGTCATCCGCTCATTGGGACATATACGGGGAATACCCCTCCCTGGCGGATTTCCTGGCTCAGGGCGGGGGTGGGGATTATGTGGCCCTCCAGGCCTACCTCACCCCCACCCCCGCGCTGGACCGGGCGCTGGCGGGATTGCGGCGGAAGATCCGGGACCGCCGGCGGCTGGCCACAACGGCGGGCTACGGCCCCCGGTATCTCCATTCCACCGGGCAGTTGCACAAGGGCGACGGGGGCGGCGGCCTCTTCATCCAGTTCACCGCCGGCGATGCCGAAGACATCTCCATTCCCGACGAACCCGGACAGGAAGCGTCATTTCTGACCTTCGGCGCCCTCAAGGCCGCCCAGGCGACGGGAGACCGCCGGGCGCTCCGCGACCGGGGACGCCGGGTGATCCGCTTCCACTTCCCCGGCGACCCCGACGGGGCAATAAGCGACCTGCTTTGAACCACCGCCCGTCACCATGAAGCCGGAGCAACCACCCCTGAATTGTAAGCAAGGATTGCCAGCGAAGTCATGCCGTTAAAAGCTGAAACCCCTTGTCACGGAACAATCTCAGGCAGGCATCCACGACGTTATCGTCGTACAATATGCCGCTGTACTTTCCTATCTCCTCCAATGCCGCGTCAATGCCAAGGCTTGCACGGTAGGGCCGGTGCGAGGCCATGGATTCCACAACATCGGCAACCGATATAATCCTGGACTCGATAAGGATGTTATCTCCCCTCAGTCCCTGGGGGTATCCCGACCCATTCATCCGCTCATGATGCTCAAGGATTATCCGGGCAATAGGCCAGGGAAATTCAATGTCTTTCAAGATGTCGTAGCCTGACCGACTGTGCGTCTTGATGAGGCTGAATTCGATGTCCGTCAATTTCCTGGGCATGCTCAGGAGTTCGGCGGGCACGGAGATCTTGCCGAGGTCATGGATAGTCGCGGCCATACCGATGCCATCGATCTGGTCGGCCGGCAGCCCCAACTCCGCGGCAATAGACCGGGCCAGATCGGCTACTCTGTGCTGATGACCGGCGGTGTACGGATCCCTTGCCTCAACGGTCACGGCCATGGCCTGAATGGTGGCCCCCAATGATTTCCTGAGGCGATTGACGCTTTCTTTCCGCTCCGTTATATCCTCCAACAGGACCACAAAATAGTCCACCGCGCCATCTTTTTTACGCACGCAGCCGGCCGCCATGCTGGTCCATATCGCCTCACCGCTTTTTCGTATGAAACGTTTTTCAATCATGTAGCTTTCAATCTCGCCGGCCAAAACACGATGGAATTGCTCCACATCCGCGGCAAGATCTTCGGGATGGGTCAAGTCAACCCAGGTCATGTTTCTGAGTTCCTGCCACGGATACCCGAGGATGGACGTCAGACGATCATTTCCTTCCAGCCAGCCCTTTTCCGGCGAGGTGATGGCAATGCCGATGAGCGGCAACTCGAAATAGCTCCGAAAACGGGCCTCGCTGTTTCGTAATGCATCCGCCGCTTTTTTGCGCTCAGTGATGTCTCGAACAATCATGCTGGTTTTTTGCTGCCCGTTCATATCGGTGAAAATGGTGGAGGTGATATCCCCGAGAAATTTCTCGCCATTGGCGCGAAGCATCGTGATCTCGGCCCGTGCTCGGCCGGTGCGGGCCCGCTCCTCCAACGCGGCCGTTAAACAGGGATCGGCCTCATCCACTACCGCGCTGCGTCCCAACGATCTCAGTTCATCCACCGACCTGCCGAACATTTCGCAGGCCGCTTTGTTGGCCTCGATTATGGAACCGTCGGGCCTGGTCAGAAAGACCGCATCCTGTAAGTGCTCAAACAAGGAGTGATACTTCTCCTCACTTTCCCGAAGGGCTTCCGTAGCCCTTTTCTGCTCGGTGATATCGCTCAAGAAGTTTAGCGTGGCGGAACCGCCCTCCCAGTCAACAAGAGCCGCATGGATCGACACCCATTTGACAGCCCCGTCCCGGGTCTTGATCCTGAAGGTATAGTTCGATGGAACCTCTTCCCCGGCTGTTCTTTTTTCATAGTATCCATACACCATTTCACGGTCTTCAGGATGAATGAATTCAGTGAAAGGCTTAAAGAGCAAATCCTCCTCCGGATACCCGGAAAGGATGAGCGACGCGGGATTGGCAAATCTTATCGTTCCTCCCTGAATAACCAAGATGGACTCACTGGCATTGTCAAATAAAAATCGATACTTTTCTTCGCTCTTCCGTAAATCGTCTTCCACCCGCTTGCGTTCCGTAATGTCTATGATCGCACCCCGCAGTCCCACGGGTTTGTCATTGCGGTAAAGCACGCTGGAAGTTACAAGGGCGGGAAAGCAGGAATCATCCAATCTCTTGAAGTTGTATTCGGTACTCTTCACTTGTTCGCCGTGCAGCAGGCGGTCAATATTCCGACGCGATTTTTCGGCTTCTTCATCCGAAAGCAGCCGCCAGGCGTTGAAGCCTTTTTTGAGATCCGCTTCCGTACCCCGGAAGGTTTCATAAATAGCCCGATTGGCGAAGGTTATATTCGCGTTGAAATCCATCTCATACGCCGGAATCGGCAGGAAATCGTACAGTTCACGGTATTGCCGCTCACTTTCCCTCAGTTCCTCCTGGGCGCGTTGGCGATCTGTAACATCACGGGCGATAGCAATCATCCCGAGGATTTTGCCTTCCTGCATTATTGGCGACCCGCTGACCTCGCCAAATATGACCGACCCATCCTTGGCGATAAATTCATACATCATCGATGAAATTGGGTGACCGTTCAAAATCAGGTCAATGTCCTTGACCGCCCGCTCCAATGACCCCGCCGCGAAGATATCGGCTAAATCGGCAACATTGCGGCCGATAAACGCTTCCGGCTTGTAGCCCATTATTCTTTCCACGCTCGGAGAGATGCTGATAATCTTGAAATCGTTGTCAATCATGTAGATCACGTCCGACACGTTCTCAAAAGATAAACGATACCTCTCCGCCAATACCTTCAACTCCCGATTGGCCGTCTCCAGATCCGACATCTTTTTTTCGAGTTTGTTGAACAGGATCTCGTTGTATTGCCTAAAAAATTGTATCTCCTCCTCAAGAGGTTTGGTCTCCACCTGTCTGGCGGTGTAGTTGTCCGCCAGCACCTCGCTTAAGAGCCGCAGCAGCATATCCGGCTCCTGGGGCTTGAGGATGAAGCGATCCGCCCCGAGGCTCAGCGCAAACGCCTCGTTTTTCGTGCCGGTATAGGTAGCCGTATAAATCACGAAGGGGATATGTTTCAACTTATCATCTGATTTCCAATTCTTGCAGAGGGCATAACCATCCATTACCGGCATGAGAACATCCGTGACAATCAGGTCCGGGGGGGCGAGAAGGGCTTTTTCCCAGGCCTCCTTCCCGTTCGCTGCCAAAATAACCTCGAACCCTTCCCCTTTCAGGAGGATTTCCAGCATGTACAGATTGGCTTCGTTGTCATCGACGATCAGTATCCTCTTCATGATACCTCCTTCAACCCCTCCGAGCTCAGGTGCTTTTCAACTTGCTCTTCAAAGGTGTCCGGATCTATGGGCTTTTCTATGTAACCGCTGCATCCTGCTTCCATTGCTTTCTCTCGGTCGCCCGGCATGGCATAAGACGTGACGGCGATAATCGGGATATCCGCAAGATCGGGATTTCGTCTCAGGTTCCTGGCGACGGCATAACCGTCCATGGTGGGCAACTGGATGTCGAGGAGAATCAGATCGGGCCGGATAACCGCGGCCAGTTCTATCCCTTCCTTTCCATCGCTTGCCCACCGGACGTCATAACCGCCATCCTCTAAAATGTACTTGATGAGATACATATTCTGTTCGTTGTCTTCGATAATCAGGACTCTCCCTTTCATGCGTGGCTACCCTCCTTAGGCAAGGACAAGTTGAAGGTGCTGCCCTCATTCCAAACGCTTTCCACCCAGAGCTTCCCGCCCATCAACTCCGCCAGTCTTTTCGATATGGAAAGCCCCAGTCCCGTCCCCTCGTACTTTCTGCTTATTCCGGAATCGATCTGCCGGAAAGTTTCGAATACCTTTCCCAAATCTTCATATCTGATGCCGATTCCCGTATCGATAACCTTTAGAATGACATTGGCCTCGTCCACCGTACAGACGATTTTCACTGAGCCCTTTTCGGTGAATTTGATGGCGTTGCTGAGGAGGTTCAGAAGAATCTGCTCTATCCGCCGGGCGTCTCCCGGAATTGAATTTAATTCAGGGGCTATCTCGAATCCCATATCAAGCCCCCGGCTATCCGCAAGCGGACGAGTGCTCTGTTCAACTTTCTCGATAATTTTTCGCAAATCGACGACCTCTTGGACCAGAGTCAACTGTCCGGCTTCAATCTTTGATATGTCGAGGACATCATTGATCAGCGCCAGGAGGTGTTGGGCGCTGCTGCGCACCATATTCAACTGTTTTTTCTGCTCCTCATTTAATGGTCCGACCCGCTCGCGCAGGATGATGCCCGTGAAACCGATAATGGAATTCAGGGGCGTCCGCAACTCGTGAGACATCGTCGCCAGAAAGGCGGATTTGATCCGGTCTGCCTCCTGCGCCTTTGCCATTGCTTTTGCCAGATCCGCCGTGCGTTCGATGATTCTCTGCTCCATCTCCTGATTGATCAGCCGCAGTTCATTGGTGCGGGCATTTACCTGTCGCTTTAAAACAACGCTTCCCACGAGGCTTGTAATCAGAACGACAACCGCCACGAGGCCTATGATCTGCAGCCATACAGGCAGTTTGAACTTGACCTCTTCCGCCGTCCAGCGTTTCAATGATTGATAATAAATCGATTGCGGGTCTTCTTTCATCTTCAGCAAATGGGTGTCGATGGCCTGTAACAATTGATCGTTTCTACCTTTGGGCGCGGCAAAAAAAAGGACCGACGGATTAAAGATAACCGCCGAATCATCAAGACCGTACCTCCGGGCATTCAGATTCCCGTAAAAATTATTGGAAACAACCGCGTCAGCTCCACCCCGCGCAACCATTTCAAACGCCTGTTGGTAATTCGGAACCGTCATGATGGTCATCTTCAAACCGAAGCTGTCAACCATGCGGATGAATTCCGCCTGCTGAACGGAACCTTCAAGAGCGACTATTCGCTTTCCACGCAAATCAAACAAGGATTGAATACTGCTTCCTTTGCCGCTGTAAACCTGATCCCAAGATGAAAGAGCCGTCACCTTGTGAAACGAATACTTCTTCTCCCGTACCGCGGTATAGGCCACGTCCGGCATCAGGTCGATGTCTCCGGCCGCTAAATGTTCCAGGCATTCTTTCCAGGTGCCCGGGACATAGCGCAAAGTCCATCCCTCTTGCTTCGCGATGTACTCAAGAATATCGATGAAGATGCCGGCATATTCCCCGGATTCGGAAACGAAGATCTTCGGTGCATTGTCATAAATCCCGACCCGCACGATGCGATCCTCGGCATTTGAACATGGTATTCCAGAGAATAACCCTGTCAGTAGAATTAGCAGGAAAAACCCTGAGAGACGGAACGGACGAATTTTGGTCCTTTTGCTTTTCATCACTATACTGCCTTATTATAGTGACCAAAAATCTTTTATTTTAACTCGGGGATTATGTCGGGCAGAGAGAGACCCACCGCCATTCAGACAAACCGGAGATATACAATAACGACAACATATTAACTCATGAACGGTGGGCCTGCATATCTACCTCATGAAGCTTTTTTTGTCATGTATTTAGGAACTTGTCAATGCAAATGATACACCTCCCATACTTTTAAGGCATTGCGAAACAACCCGGCATAAGGTAAGTTACGGATCAAGGAGACAGCCGCGATGCCCAACCGCCTGCAAAAGGAAAAAAGCCCCTATCTGCTCCAGCACGCCGCCAACCCCGTGGACTGGCATCCATGGGGCGAGGAGGCCTTTGCCCGGGCGGAACGGGAAGACAAGCCGCTTTTCCTCTCCAGCGGTTACGCCACGTGCCACTGGTGCCACGTCATGGCGCACGAGTCTTTCGAGGACCACGAAATTGCCGCCCTGTTGAACGACGCCTTCATCTGCGTCAAGGTGGACCGGGAGGAGCGACCCGACGTGGACAAGTTCTACATGACCGCCTGCCGGCTCATGACCGGTGGGGGCGGCTGGCCCCTGACCGTCATCGCCGCCCCGGACAGGCGGCCGCTTTTTACCGCCACCTATCTCCCCAAGGACAGCCGGTTCGGCCGGACGGGTCTCCGGGAAATCATCCCCCATATTAAAGAGGTCTGGCGGACCCGGCGCCCGGAGGTCCAGGCCGCGGCGGAGCGGATCATGACGGCGATGGAGAAGGGGGAACGACCACCGGCGCCGGGAGAGGCGCTGACGCCGGACCTCGCCGATGAGGCCGCCTCGGAACTGCTGGCCCGCTACGACGAGCAGTGGGGAGGATTCGGCCCGGCCCCTAAATTCCCCATGCCCCACCAGCTTATCTTCCTCCTCCGTTACGGACGAAAGCGGGGCCGGGCAAGGCCGATCCGGTCCGCCGCCGACACCCTGCGGATCATGCGCGCCGGGGGCATCTGCGATCATCTCGGCTACGGCTTCCACCGTTACAGCACGGACCGCCAGTGGCTCCTGCCCCATTTCGAGAAGATGCTCTATGACCAGGCCCTCCTCTGTCTGGCCTACACCGAGGCCTGGGCAACCACGGGGGAGGAGATTTTCCGCCGGACGGCCATGGAAATAATCACCTATGTGCTCCGGGACATGACGGACCCAGCGGGGGGATTTTACACCGCCGAGGACGCGGACAGCGAGGGAGAGGAGGGGAAATTCTATCTCTGGACGGTGAAGGAGATCGAATCCGTCCTGGGAAAGGAAGAAGCCGCCCTGTTCAGCGAGGCCTACGGTCTGGAGGAGGAGGGCAACTTTGTGGAGGAGGCCACCGGCCGACGCACCGGAGAAAACATCCTCCATCGCCTCGAAGCCGCCAGAGCGACAACCGGCCGGGAATTGCCGGCAGACCACCGGGAGGAAAGGCTGGCGAAGGCGCGGGAAAAGCTCTTCGCCGTCCGGTCCGGTCGCATCCGCCCCACCCGGGACGACAAGATCCTCACCGACTGGAACGGCCTGATGATCGCCGCCCTGGCCCGGGCCGCCGCGGTCTTCTCCGCGCCGGCATATTACGACGCGGCCCGCCGGGCCGTAGATTTCGTTTGGGAAAGGATGGTCCGGACCGACGGCGCCCTGGGCCACCGCTGGCGGGATGGGGAGGCGCTGGCGGTGTCCTTCCTGGACGACTACGCATTTCTGAGCTGGGGGCTCCTGAACTGCTTCGACTACACCGGCGATCCGTTGTTCCTGGAGCGGGTCCGTGGGCTCCAGGGGTTTCTGGACACCCATTTCCGGGATGAACGGCAGGGGGGTTACTACCTGACGCCGGACAGCCGGAACGACGTGCCACTCCGCGCCCAGGAGCATTACGACGGGGCCATCCCCGCCGGAAACAGTGTCATTTTTGACAATCTCCTCCGCCTCCACCGCCTGACCGGAGAAGAGGACTATGCCGCCGGAGCGGAGATGCTGGGCCGCGCCTTCTCGACCCCCATTGCGGCGGCTCCCTCGGCCCACACCATGTTCATGACCGCCATCGTCACTTAGGAGGACATGTTTACGGAAAGCCTTTTGCCGCGGAAATCCTCAAGAGCGGGTCGGCCTGAGCGGACGGCAAACCCGCAACGATAATAATCAGCGGTGATGTCCCCCCTCGTGACGTTCCCACTTTTCCTGACCGCCCCCCAGGCCGCGTTCCTTGGATTCACGTTCGCGCCCCTGGTTGCCCCCAAAGCCACGCTCCTTTGGTTCCCGATCACGATCCTGATAGCCTTTATCTCTTTCCGGACGCGACTTCTCCTCCCACAGGCGCCCTTCTTTTTGCATGTTCTGCTGATGTTGCTTTTGGGATTGTGGGAATTCCTTGCCCTTCTGATCCTTGAACTGCTGGCGCTGCTGATCCATGCGGGAGGTGTCCTGTTTATACTTGTTCTGTAATTGCTTGTTGGCATAAGGGACATTGCCACGGTGCTCCGGATTGTGCTGCCATTGTCCGTTTTTGTAACGGTTATGGTTGTTTACATTTACATTATTGTAATTCTGCTTCGTGTAGTTGTTGTAGGTGGTGTTGTTGACCGTCACGGAATTAGAGCCCCAGTTGCATCCCCCCCACAGGGCCGCGCCGACGGCAACACCGGCGCTGAACGAAATGATTCCCACCCCGGCGACATAACCGGGAGGATAGACCGGCGGGGGGGGATAGGCTGGATAAGGCCAGACGCTTCCATAGACGACGACGGGATTATAACTCGGCACATAAACCACCTGCGGATTGGCCGGTTCGATGACCACCACTGTCTGGCCGCTCTGCTGCTGGCTGGTAACTTTTTGCTGGGACGTCGATTTCAGGGCCCCGGATTGCTGCGCCTGGACCCGCAAGGTCTGGACGGCGGCCATTACCTCCTGCTGCTGAGACAAAAACGCATTGCCGAGCTGCTGCGTCCAGCTCAAATTCTGACTCATCATCTGCAAGACCGCCGGGAAGGTAACCAGGGACTTCACGCTGGGGTCCCAGTTCTGCTGTTTCAAGGCGTCGGTCAGGGCATCCCCCTTAAGTTTGGCGTTTTGATTCAGCCAGTTGCCCGCTTCGGCAACCTCCAGGGGATAGGTGGAGGCCATCAGCGCCTGCGCCAGCAGGGAATCGGGATACAGGGCAATGGGCGCCACCAGGGCCGCCAACTGCTCCTTTGAAAGCCTGTCTCCCTGTCCGGATGAAGAAGCGGCATCTGCCGCCGTCGTTCCATAAGGAGCAAAAGCCGCCGGGTTATTAAACGGCGCCAACAACATCACCAATACGATCATCGCCACCATCTTTTTCATGTTCGTCTCACCTCTCCTCTAAGGATGGGAATTTGTACTTTTTCTAATGAACCCTTCCGTATTGTTATAAAGATTAATTTAAGACGTCAATCAGTTTTTCCGGCATGCCGAAACAATGGACGTCGGCATTTTTGACAAGAACGTAAAAACCCCCATGCCTCCGTGGAGTTGCCATGAAGCATGGGGGTTTTTACCGGTGTGTCATTGTCGATACATTGTCGGTCTATCGGACTTGATGCTATGCACCGGCGATCCAATCATCAAGGTTCGATTTATAAACATCAAGGTTCGCATTCAGGGCTGGCCATAGGCCTTGACATCCTCCTCCCCAGAGAGAACCCGCAGGCCGCCCTCGGCCAGGGCGGACATCTCGTCCTCCCCGGGATGGACATGAACGGGAGCCAGAAAACGGACCCGGTCGGAGATTAGGGAGGTCAGTCGTCCGGAATGGGAGAGACCGCCAGTAAGGACGATACCGTCCAGTTTGCCCGCAAGGACCGTCGCCATGGCGCCGATGTCCTTGGCCACCTGATAGGCCATGGCAGCGAAAATCAGTTTGGCGTTTTCATCTCCCGCGGCGATCATCTCCTCCACCCGTTGGGCGTCCGAGGTACCAAGGTAGGCCACCAGCCCCCCCTGACCCACCAGGCGACCCTGGAGTGCCTTCTTCTCCAGTTTGCCGGAGACGGCGAGTTCGAGGAGCTCCTGGGTGGGCAGGGAACCGGCCCGCTCGGGGGTGAAGGGCCCCTCGCCGAGGCCGTGGGTGCAGTCGATCACCTTTCCCCGCCGGTGGGCACCCACGGTGATGCCGCCACCCAGATGGGCCACGACGACATTCATTTCCTCATATTTCTTCCCGACGCCTTTCGCCATCCGCCGGGCCGCCGCCTTCTGGTTCAGGGCGTGGAAGGCGCTCTTGCGCTCGATCTCCGGAAGGCCGGAAAAGCGGGCCACCGGCTCGAATTCATCTGTGCTCGGGGCGTCGATGACAATAGCGGGAAGGCCTAACTTATCCGCCAAACGGAGCGCCATGGCCGGCCCCAGGGCTGACGGATGCTTCCCGTATTTTCCCGCCAGCAGATCCCGGCACATGGCCCCGTCGATGCGGTAAGCCCCGGCCGGAGCTGGCTTCCCGAGCCCGCCGCGACTGACGACCATATCCAATTCCGCCATGGCAACGCCGTTTTTCTCCATGAACTTCATCACGTCCCCCGCCCGCAAGGGAAGCTGCTCTTCCAGGTCGGCAAAGGCGGCCAGATCCTCACTGCGGTAGCGGATGTTCTCCAGGGCCGCCTGTTCCCCGCCCCGGAACCAGGCCACCTTCGTGGAAGTGGAGCCCACGTTGATTACCAGCAACTGCCGTATTTTATTATCCATTGCCGCCTCCTTTCCCGACGAGGAGGGACGCCAGGGCGATCTCCGTAAGCCGGTTTTCATGGGTAACGAAGGGAAGATGCAGGAGCGCTGGTTTGGCGGTCCCGAGCACGGCGCCAACGGTCTGCATCCCGCCGAAGAAGACCAGGGCCTCGGCCAGAAGGTGACCCGTGTCGATCTCCGGAACGAGATAGACATCCACGTTCCCCGTCACGGGGCTCTGCACCCCCTTGCGCCCCGCCGCCGCCCGGCTGAGGGCGCAATCGATATCCAGGGGTCCCTCGACCATGGCCTTGCCGAACTGCCGGCGCTCCCCCATCTTGGCGAGGATCGCCGCATCGAGAGTGGAGGGGATGCCGGGATTGACCTGTTCGATCGCCGCCAGGACCGCCACTTTCGGTGTTTCGATGCCCAGGAGACGGGCCAGTTCCAGGGCATTGGCGAGGATCTGCTGCTTTTCCACCAACGTCGGCCGGTTATTGAGAAAGGTGTCGGTGATGAGGATCAGTTTTTCCCGCTTCCTCAGTGAATAGATGGACGTATAGCTGACGGTCGCACCCTTGAGTCCAAGCCCCTTCTCCCGGTCCTGGAGGGCGGCGGCGAAATCCGGGGCGGAAACGCCCCCCTGAAGGAGGATGTCGGCGGCGCCGGAACGAACGGCAGTTAGCGCCCGCGCCAGGGAGCGCCGCGAGTCCTTCTCCTCCCAGAGATCGTAGGCCCCTTCCCGAAGCGTCGTGGCGGCCGCCAGGTCCGTGATGGCGCCGGCGTCGCCGGCAAAGCAGGGGATGGCCAGCCCCGCCGTCGCCGCCGCCGCCGCCAGGGAAACGTCCACCGCCGTGGGTACGGGAATCGCCAGTCTCCTGGGGCCGCCCTGCTTGGCCGCGGCCAGAATATCGCTAAATGTATTTATCATGTCACTGCACCTCCTTTCCCATGCGATCGGCAAGGACGACGCACATGGCGATCTGCTGGACGATGTTGTCGCTGAAGTCGGAACGGGCGGGGATGCAGACCGGCCCTCGGGACGTGGCCACCAGGGAGCTGCGGTTGACATCGAGGAAGAAATCGAGTTTGCAGATGATATTGCCCGTATCTAGACAGGGCACGAGGAGGATGTGGGGCAGTTCCGCCTTGTTGAGGCGGCTGTAGTCCATCGGTCCTTGGCGTCCGCCCAGGAAGATCTCCGTGAAGGACGTGGCCGCCACGATCTCGCAGGCGCCGAACTCCCCTGCCGCCGCCGCTTCTTGCAGCGCCTCGTAATCCTCATAGGATGCCAGTTTGCCGCCCACCTCCCGCTGGCCGGAGAGGACGGCGATCCTGGGCCGGGGGAATCCAAGGAGATGGTAGGCAAAAACGGCGTTCTTGACGATCTCCCGCTTGGCATTGAGATCGGGGTTGATATTTACCCCTGTATCGGTGAAGGCGACGAGGTGATCGCAGCCGGGGATCTCCCAGAAGGTCACCACGCTCACCGTCATCCCGGAAGCCGCCCGGGCCTCCGCGCGGATGATGGAACGGTAAATGTAGGAGGTGGGGATCTGCCCCTTGCCGGCAATGGGCGCCGTACCTTCAAATAGCATCTTGATGCCCAGGTCGGAAATCCCCTGGAGTTCGCCGCCGGCGATCTTCTCGAAGGGCGCCAGATCGAAGGCGACCTTTTCCGCCGCCTGGGCAATCTTCCCCTCGTTGCCGATGAGCACGGGCTCGATGTATCCCTTCTCCCAGCTCTTCTTGACCGCCAGCATGAATTCTTCGTCTTCGGGAACCAGGACGGCCATCTTCTTCGGCCCCTTCTCTCCCGCCAGCCGCTCGAAATCGTTCAGTGTTCTTATCATTGTCGGCTCTCCCTTCTCCGGAGACGCCCGCCACCTAAGCGGCCTCCCCGCTGCTGGTCCGTGATGCAATTTTTTAATTATTTGTTGACGCAGGAGGAAGTCTATTATAGGTTTTTTAAAATGTAAAATATATTATTCATCTCAATTTAATATTTCTTACGAATCAATGGAATTAAGACACCTCCAGTATTTTGTCGCCGTGGCCGAGGAACTCCATTTCGGACGGGCGGCGCGGCGCCTCAACATCTCCCAGCCTCCCCTCAGCCAACAGATCCGCCAGTTGGAAGAGGAGATCGGCGTCCGCCTGCTGAACCGGACCAAGCGGAGGGTGGAGATCACACCGGCGGGAGCGGCATTCCTCGCCGAGGCCCGGCTGATTCTCGCCGCATCGGAAGAGGCGGTGCGCCGGGCGATCCGGGCCGACAAGGGGGAAATCGGCAGCCTGGCCGTGGGCTTCATCGGCTCCGCCAATTACAGCGTCCTGCCGCCGGTGATCCGGGAGTTTCGACGGCGGTTCCAGGAGGTGGAGCTTTCCCTGACGGAGATGAACACGAGCAATCAGATCGAGGCCCTCCGGGGGGGGAGGATTCAGGTGGGTTTTTTGCGACCGCCTCCGGGGAGTGAGGAGGCAGGGCTGGCGGTGGCGCCCGTATATCGGGAGCCGCTGGTCGTCGCCATGTCCCGGAATCACCCCCTTCAGGAAATGAGGGAAGTACCTCTCCGTCTCCTTGCCAAGGAATCCTTTATTATGATCCCCCGGCAGCGGGGTCCCGGCTATTTCGACCATCTCATCGCCCTCTGCCAGCGGGAAGGATTCAGCCCCTACATCGTCCTGGAGGCCTCCCAGTTCCACACGATCGTCGGGCTCGTGGCCGCGGAGCTGGGGATCGCCGTAGTCCCCGCCTCAATGCAGCGCTCCCGATTTGAGGGAGTGGTCTTCCGAACCGTCGCCGGTGGCGCGGAGACGATCCTCCACGTGGCGTGTATGCACAACCACGATTCGCTTGTCCTGCGCAACTTTCTGGCCGTGGCTGACGAGGTGTCCCGATCCCTGCCGACAACATGAGACTTTGAAAAATGGCTTCGCCACGGCGAAAAACATTTGATTCGCCACTTGCGAACCATTTTTCCACGGTTATGCAAAGCTCTCGACATCCGCTTAGTTTAGTTCCCGCTTAATATCCATATCGGCCGAGACGCCTCCACGTCAAGTCGGCCAAGCACCTGATCTGAAGCCCCATGCCAACGGCGGCTATTCATGCCGGGCCGCGGGGTTTCACGATCGCGGCAATCCCAAGAACGGCGACAGCCCTGACGATGGCAACGTCCCCGCTGCCGGCGATGCCGGTGCGGATGGAGACAGGGATTCTCAGGAAGCGTCCTTTCCCTCGATGACCAGGAGGATCTCCTCCTGTTTGATCCGGTATCCCTCCAGCGTCCGGTGACGCTCCGCTAAATACGCCCTTATCTCGGCCTCCCGCTCCCGGAACCGGCGGTCGATCAAAAGGAAGAGGCCAATGGCGGTCATATCGGCTATGTTTTCCGTAAATATCTCGTTGATGAAGTATCTGACCGAAACGGCCCCGTCGCCGTATATCTCGATCAGATCACGCCACAAGCTCAGGATATTCACATCATAATCGGTAAAGTAATTGAAAAATTCGGCAACCTCGCCGATGGGCGATTGAATGACGATGGCGAGGCAGCCCCGATCATCTAAATGGGTGTACATCTTCGCGATGGTGTCGAGCCATTTGCCCTCGGCGATGTAATAGAGGACGTGGGAACAGAGGATGAAATCGAAGCGCTCCGAACCGAGGGCAACGTTGTCCCAGGCATCGTTGATGATCCGGAATTGGGGGCAGCGGCGCCGGAGATATGCGGCCTGCTTCGCGTTCGGCTCCACCACCGTCGTGGCGTCGAAAGAGGTGGAAACGGGAATGGTCAGATGGCCGCCACCGGCGCCAATATCGAGAAACGACCCGCGCCGGTCCAGCCGGGCGATTATTTCACCTATTCTTACCAGTTCGATCCCCTTCTCCGTGGATGATTGGGAAAACAGGGCCAGTTGCCGCCGGTATTCGCCGTCCTCCTCCATTTCCACCATTTCCTCAGCGGAAGTCGCCGCCGTCGCTTCGTTGTAGAGCAGATCCTTGGTCATTGCCTCCTCCTCCCTTATCTCCCGCCGGGGTCCCATCCCCGAACGGCAAGGTGTGCTTCTGCCGTAAGCCGGCTAATCCGTTGCGATGCAAGTGCAAAAGATCATTGCTTGAATATCCCTCATTACCAAGATATATTCAAGCTTCTTCTTTCTTGGCCCCAGCATCGGATTTGAAACTCAATGGAGTCTATTTCAAAAACGGAGCTACTGACAGAGGATAATCTCCTTGACTTTATACCTGCAAAAAATTTAAGAGGGAGCATCAAATAAAACTATCCCGATGCTGGCAACTAATCTGAAGTTATTTTGATGAGTTGCATGGACACAATGACTGAAACCCCGTTTCTGAAAAGAGACGGGGTTTTGTGTTTATTGGAATAATTATCAGAAACTTTTTGAGTGTACAGAATACCTGGATAAAAATATCACGGCCGGGAATAAGCATTCATACGAGAGAAATTTTTCGCGAGGAAACCTTGGTTGTTTCGATGCACTTATTCCACAAGATATATCATTACAACCCCATATCCTTCAGGCGGAAACATATATTGACCTTGGCGACTATTCTAAGGCCCTGAGAAATGCACAAAAGGCGTATGACTTGCTGGAATTTTAGGCTTGTTGGCATTGATTCATGCCTTGATGGGGTCTAATGTAGAAGCGATGCACTATTCTGGAAAAAAGTGAAAATTCATTTTATCGATGCGTAATCAGCGATCTTCCCCCGTGAAAATCTACCTTGACAAATAGAATGTCCGTTCTACATTATGGCGGCATGATGTTCTCTTTTTTGGAGAAAGATCGTGTCCCTTCCTGCCGCCGTTTATCGTCCAAGGAATCCGCAGTCTTCGGATTACTACCGCTGTGTGGAGGATTGCTTTGAAACATTCGTCGGCATTTATGACGATCATTTTTCCAGGCAATACGGATTCTGGCGACCCTATGTTGAGAAAGTGATCCATAGGTATCTTGACTGCGGCGATCCGCACAACGGCTTTGCCCGTGTCAAATTTCACGACTGCGGCCATGAGTATTTACTGGCCTTCTCTTGCAAGCGCTGCCATTTTTGCCCATCCTGCCATCAGAAGCGCGTGGTGGAGTTCGGCGAATGGCTCTGCACGGATGTCCTCAAGAAGGTCCCACACCGGCATTTTGTCTTCGGCATCCCGAAGATGCTGCGCCGTTATTTTCTCTATGACAGAAAGC